>Ga0307509_10000675_pt1 | contig 58150 bp, 55 predicted proteins | sample 10_EM_MG_FD_202245 | JGI IMG/M metagenome (GOLD analysis project Ga0307509, IMG submission 202245) | Populus trichocarpa ectomycorrhiza microbial communities from riparian zone in the Pacific Northwest, United States - 10_EM | ecosystem: Host-associated > Plants > Roots > Unclassified | place...
TTTTCGGGACCGCCGTGAATACATCCCTGTAGTCTTCAAATCGCAACATCCTGTTGCTCATGATCCCGAAAACACATCCCTGCACCCGGAACTCCGGTTGAGGTCACTGCCAAGCGTCGCTGTAGCATTCGGTCGGTGTTGGATGCGGCAGCGCCCGCTCCGATACTCCTTCACTGCGTAACCTCCGGTCCCCGCATGTCTGCCGGCCCACTGATCGTTCTCGTCGCCGGTGAAGCCTCCGGCGACAATCTCGGCGCCAAGCTGGTCGAAGCGCTTCGCGAGCGCATTCCCAACGCTCGCTTCGCTGGTATTGCCGGCCCTCGCATGATTACTGCGGGCTGCGAAGCATGGGAACGCGCGGAGAGCCTGTCGGTCATGGGACTGTTCGAGATCATTCCGCATCTGCCGCGGCTGCTCAGATTGCGTCGCACGCTCGTGGCGAGACTATTGGCCGATCCGCCGGCCGTTTATGTCGGTGTCGATGCGAAGGAATTCAACTTGCGGCTCGCCCCTAGCCTCAAGGCGCATGGCATTCCGACGGTGCAGTACGTGAGTCCGCAAGTGTGGGCCTGGCGGCAGGGGCGGGTGCGCACCATCGGGCAGGCAGTGGATCTTGTGCTGTGTCTGCTGCCATTCGAAAAGCAATTCTACGACGCGCATGCGGTGCACGCCGAGTTTGTCGGCCATCCGCTGGCCGACCAGATTCCGATGCACCTGGATGCCGGTGAAGCGCGGCGCGCGCTGGGGATCGAAGAGCAGGGTATGTACGTCGCGCTACTTCCGGGCAGCCGCAACGGCGAAGTGTCGCGGCTTGCGCCTGACTTCGCGGCGACAGTCGCGTGGTTCCGGCAACACAGGCCCGAAGTCCGTTTCATCGCGGCGATGGCCGACGTGAAAGTGCGCCAGGTGTTCGAGGCGGCGCTGGGCCGCGCTGGGGTAAGCGAGGCGGTACGGATCTTCGACGGCCGCGCGCAGGAAGTCATGGCGGCGAGCGATGCCATCCTGCTCGCGTCGGGGACGGCGACGCTGGAGGCGATGCTGGTGAAGCGGCCGATGGTGGTGACGTATCGGCTCGGCGCGCTGACAAGTTTTCTTCTCAAGCATTTGAAACTGTTCAAGGCGCCGTTCTTCTCGCAGCCCAACCTGCTGGCCGGCCGCGAACTGGTGCCCGAATATTTCAATGCGCAGGTGCGCGCCGACGTGCTCGGTCCGGCGCTGCTGCAGCAACTCGGGCGTGCCGATCGCGGCGAGCTGGTGCAAACTTTCGCCCGGATTCATGAGACCCTGCGGCGCGACGCCAGCGCGCGTGCCGCGGACGCCATCGTGGCGGTGCTGAACCAGCGGAAAACTCTTACATGAAAGTACGCGGTAAAGGTCGCGGAACCTCGTACAGCCTGCCGTTGAGCGCGCCGGGATTGATCGCGGGAGTCGACGAAGCCGGCCGGGGACCGCTGGCGGGACCGGTCGTGGCCGCCGCTGTCGTGCTCGATCCGCGCCGGCGCATTCGCGGCATTCGCGATTCCAAGCAGCTCGACGCGGGGCAGCGCGAGTCTTTGTCGCTGAAGATCCGCTCCAGCGCGCTGGCTTGGTCCATCGCCTGGGCCGACGTGGAAGAAATCGACAGCATGAACATCCTGCAGGCCACCTTCCTCGCGATGCGCCGCGCGCTCATCGGCCTGCGCATCTGCCCGGCCCATGTGCAGATCGACGGCAACCTGTGCCCCTCGTTCGTCGGGCTGCGGCTGGATTGCACGTTTGAAGCCATCATCGATGGCGATGCGCTGGAGATCAGCATCGGCGCGGCTTCGATTCTTGCCAAGGTGCAACGCGATGCCATGATGGTCGGCATGCACGGCCACTACCCCGACTATGGTTTCGATTCTCACAAAGGCTATGCGACGCCGCGGCACTACGAAGCGCTGGAGCGCTTCGGCCCCACGCCCATTCACCGGCGCAGCTTCGAGCCGGTGCGGGTTGCATGGGAAACGCGCCTGGGCGCGCGTGCGCGCGTCGCCGCGTCGGATGAGTCGTGTGCGCCGCTGCAGTTGATCGCCGCGAGCTGACGATGTCGTTCGTCCACCTTCATTTGCACACCGAGTATTCGCTGGTCGACAGCGTCGTGCGCATTACGGCTGACAGCGACAGTGCCGTCGGGCTGATGGACGCGACGGCCGCAGCGCGCATGCCGGCCGTGGCGCTCACCGATCAGAGCAACTTGTTCGCGATGGTGAAGTTCTATCGCGCCGCGCAGTCGGCGGGCGTCAAGCCCATCATCGGCGTGGACCTGCTGGTGCGCGAAGTCGGCGAACGGGTCGAGCCGTCGCGCCTGGTGCTGCTGTGCCAGAACAACGTGGGCTACAAGAATCTCACGCGGCTGGTGAGCCGTTCGTATCTCGAAGGCCAGTTCAAGGGTGTCGCGACGATCGATCGAAGCTGGCTCACGACCGACAACCTGCAAGGCTTGATCGCATTGTCCGCCGGTCGCGAAGGCGACGTGGGCCGCGCCGTCGTCAATGGCCGCGCTGCCGATGCGCGCGTCGCGCTGCAAAGCTGGCTCGCGCTGTTCGGCGACCGCTTCTACATCGAGCTGCAGCGCACCGGACGCGACGCCGAGGAGACCTGCATCCGCGGCACGCTGCAACTGGCTGTCGACTTGGGCGTGCCGGTGGTTGCGACGAATGACGTGCGCTTTGTCCTGCGCGACGATTTCCAGGCGCACGAGGCGCGCGTGTGCATCCACAACGGCATGATGCTGGAAGACCCGAAGCGGCCGCGCGTGTACAGCGAGCAGCAGTATCTGAAGTCGCCGCAGGAAATGGCGCAGCTGTTCCACGACATACCGGAAGCGATCCAGAACACGGTGGAGATCGCGCGCCGCTGCAGTCTCGAATTGCAGCTGGGCAAGTCGGTGCTGCCGGCGTATCCGGTGCCTTCCGATCTGAGTACGGAAGACTATCTGCGCGAGGAATCGAAGCTGGGCCTGGTGACGCGGCTGCAATTGCTCGCATCACGTCCGCCCGCGACCCGCATCATTCCCCATGATGAGTACACCGCGCGCCTGCAGCGGGAACTCGACGTGATCTGCCAGATGGGGTTCGCCGGCTATTTCCTCATCGTCGCGGATTTCATCCGCTGGGCGCGCGCGAATGGCGTGCCGGTGGGGCCCGGCCGCGGCTCGGGCGCCGGTTCGCTCGTCGCTTACGTGCTCGGCATCACCGATCTGGATCCATTGCAGTACGACTTGCTGTTCGAACGCTTCCTGAATCCGGAACGCGTCTCCATGCCCGATTTCGACGTGGACTTCTGCATGGACGGGCGCGACCGCGTCATCGAATACGTCGCCGAGCGCTACGGCCGCGAGCGCGTCTCGCAGATCATCACCTACGGCACGATGGCGGCGAAGGCCGTGGTGCGCGACGTGGCGCGCGTGTTCGGCATGAGTTACGGCTTCGCCGATTCCATCGCCAAGCTGATTCCGTTCGAGCTGGGCATCACGCTCAAGGACGCGCTCGAAAAGGAAGAAGAGCTGCGGCGCCGTTTCCACAACGAGGAGGAAACGCGCAACGTGCTGGAAATGGCGATGCGGCTCGAAGGCCTGGTGCGCAATGCCGGCATGCACGCGGGCGGTGTCGTCATCGCGCCCTCGGTGCTCACCGACTTCGCGCCGCTGTTCTGCGACGAGAACGGCGGCAGCGTGGTCACGCAGTTCGACAAGGACGACGTGGAAGCGGCCGGCCTGGTGAAGTTCGACTTCCTCGGCCTGCGCACGCTGACCATCATCGATTGGGCGGTGAAGATCATCAACACGCAGCGCGCCGGGAACGGCGAGCCGCCGCTCGACATCACCGCGCTGCCGATGGAAGACGTTCCGTCGTTCGACCTGTTGAAGCGCTGCGAGACGACTGCGGTGTTCCAACTCGAATCACGCGGCATGAAGGACTTGATCCGGCGCCTGCAGCCGGACTGTTTCGAAGACATCGTCGCGCTCGTCGCGCTGTTCCGGCCCGGTCCGCTGCAATCGGGCATGGTCGACGATTTCATCGAGCGCAAGCACAGCAAGACGGGCGCACCCATCGACTACCTCCATCCGGACCTGCAGCCGGTGCTGGCGCCGACTTACGGCGTCATCCTGTATCAGGAACAGGTGATGCAGATCAGCCAAGTGCTCGCCGGCTACTCACTCGGCGGCGCGGACCTGCTGCGCCGCGCGATGGGCAAGAAGAAGGCCGAGGAAATGGCCAAGCAGCGCTCCATCTTCGTCGACGGCTCGACGCAGCGCGGTGTCGCCGAGGCAACCGCCGCCCACATCTTCGATCTGATGGAAAAATTCGCGGGCTACGGCTTCAACAAGTCGCACTCCGCCGCATACGCGTTGCTGTCGTATCAGACGGCGTGGCTGAAAGCTCACTATCCTGCCGCGTTCATGTCGGCGGTGCTCTCGTCCGACATGGACAAGACCGACAAGGTCGTGACGCTGATCGACGAGGCGCGGCGCATGAAGCTCATCGTCGAGCCGCCCGACGTGAACGCTTCGCAGTTCATGTTCACCGTCTCGGGCGAACGCACCATTCGCTACGGTCTCGGTGCGATCAAAGGCGTCGGCGAGTCGGTGGTCGACATGCTCGTGGCGGAGCGCAAGGCGAATGGCCCTTACCGCGACTTGCCGGACCTGTGCCGGCGCGCCGACCAGAACCGGTTCAATCGCCGCGTGCTCGAAGCGTTGATCAAGTCCGGCGCGGTTGATGCGTTGGGCGCCAATCGCGCAACCTTGATGCACTCCCTGCCTGCCTCCATGCAGCTCGCCGACCAGACGATCAAGGCGCGCGTGGTGGGGCAGAACGACATGTTCGGCCTGCACGACTCGACGCCGAGCACGCCCTCGGTGGTGACACAAGACGCATTGCCGGACTGGAGCCGGCGCGTGCGGCTCGATGGCGAACGCGACACGCTCGGCCTGTATCTCACCGGCCATCCGTTCGAGGAGTACGAGGAAGAAGTGCGTTCGGTCATCAGCGGACGCATTGCCGACGTGACGGGCGATCGCCCGCCGCCCGCCGCCGATGCCAACGAAGGCTTCCGTTTCAAAGGCAAGCCGGCGACGGTCGCGGGCATGGTGTTCGACCTCGGCAAGCGCGGCAGCCGCATGGTCTTCACGCTCGACGATCGCAGCGGCCGGCTCGAAGCGTCGATGTTCGAGGACACGTATCAGCAATACCGCACGGTGATCGCGAAGAGCGCGATCCTCATCGTCGAGGGCTCGATCCGCTTCGACGAGTTCATCGAAGGCTGGCGTCTCACTGCAAAGAAGGTGATGGACATCGACCAGGCGCGCGAACAATACGGGCGCCGGCTGATCGTGCGTTGGCCGAAGAACGTCGACGGCGGTTTCATCCGCACGTTCGAGCAGACCTTGCGGCCGTATCGCGGCGGACGGTGCGCGGTGGGCGTGCGCTACTACGGTTCCGTTGCGCGAGCAGATCTGGTGCTTGCCGAGGAATGGTCGGTGAAGCCGACGCGCGAACTTACGGAAAAGCTCGCGCAACTGGTCGGCCACGACGGCGTGCGCCTGATTTACGCGCCACGGCTCGACAGTTGAGCAAGAATTTCGGCTACGCTGCGGCTACCTGAGCGAAATTCAACAACCCGCGATGCCCACCTCCCGCCTTGCCGTACTGATCGCCGGCAATTTTCTTGTCGCGACCAGCTTCATGAGCGTCAGCGGCCTGTTGAACGAGATCGCAGCGTCGTTGCACATTTCGGCTGCGCAGGCCGGGCTGCTCATCGCGGCGTTCGCGCTTACCGCGGCGTTCTGCGCTCCCGTGCTCGCGACGGCGGGTTCGCGCATCAATCGCCGCAAGCTGCTCACAGGGGCGATGGCGATATGTGCGATCGCCAACCTGCTCGCAGCGATGAGTCAGACGTACGGCCAACTGATGGCGGCGCGCGTGCTCGCGGCGCTCACCTCCGCCGTGTACACGCCGCAGGTCGCGGCGACCGTCAGCATGATGGTGAGCGACAGCGAGCGTGGTCCATCGCTCGCCAGGCTGATGATGGGCTGGGCCATCGGTTCGGTGGTCGGCAGTCCGCTGGTGGTGCTTATCGGCACTGCGTTCGGCTGGCGCGTGTCCATCGCCTGCATCGGGGTGGCGAGCATGGCCGTGTCGTTTCTGATCTGGCGCGCGGTGCCCGCCGAGGTGAAGGTGCCGGCACTGAACTGGCAGCGCTGGATACAGGTGATCCGCTCGCCCACGCTGATGCTGCTCACCGCGACGACAGGGTTGAATTCGATGGGCAATTCGCTCGTGTTCAGCTACCTGGCGCCCTTGATGAAGGCATTGCACGACGTGAGCGGCGCAACGTTGGCCGGTCTGTATTTCGTGAACGGCGTAGGTGGCCTGACCGGCAACGTTGCCAGCGTGCGACTGATGCAGCGGCGCGGCGCGGCGCGCGTAGTGGCTGTGTCGGGAATGTCGGTTGCGTTCGTCTTCGTGCTCTGGCCGCTGGTCGCCGATTGGCTGTGGGCGCTGTTCGCGCTGCAATTGGTGTGGAGCCTGGGGGCAGGAGGCTTTCCTTCCTCGCAGCAGACTCGACTGGTCAACGTCGATCCTTCGCTGGCTGCGGCGACCATCGCCATGAATTCATCGGTGGGCTATCTGGGCACGTCGGTGGGCGCGACGTTGGGCGCCACGGCGCTCACGCTCGCCGGGCCCCGCTATCTGCCCTGGTTCGGCCTGGCGTTCGTGCTGGCGTCGTTCGTCTGCTCGCGCCTGGGCGAGCGCCGCATGCCCGCGCATCGACCCGCATGATTCAACTCTGCAGGTTGCCTTCTCAACGATGAGGGAAAAGTCTGCGTAATGCGCTCGCGCCGCGTTACGACAAAGTTTCACAAGAAATGTGAGCGGCGCAATGCATGGCTTGCGCGCATCCGCATCCCTATAATCGGCGGTGTGGTTCAAGGGAGATGCGATGAACAGGTGCTCGGCGATCGCAATCGGTGGCGCAATTGCAGCATGGTTGAGCGGCAGCGCGCTGGCGCACCATTCGTTCGCGATGTTCGATCGCGACAAGAAAGTCACGCTGGTGGGGACGGTTCGCGAATTCCAGTGGACCAATCCACATTCCTGGATCGAGATCGATGTGCCCGACAGTGCGGGCAATCCGCAGAAGTGGAGCGTGGAGATGAACAGCCCGAACAATCTCGGCCGTCAGGGCTGGCGTTCCAGCACGCTCAAGGCAGGCGACAAGGTGACTGTCATCATCAGTCCGCTGCGCAACGGCGACAAGGGCGGTTTGTTCGTGTCGGCGACCCTGCCCAGCGGCAAAGTACTCGGCGACGGCGTGCCGCCGCGTCCCGCACCGGCCGCTGCCGATGAGAGCAAATCGGCGCAGCCCACGCCCTGAATTGCGCTCACACTTGTTGAGCGCGTCGAGGCGGCCGCGCGCGTAGGAACATCGGCGAATTCGGAACGTTCACGTAACAATGAACGCTACCGATTTCTCGTCCCGATCCGCCAGGACGCCGCGCTGGTTATGGATTGTCGGTGGATTGCTCCTCGCGTTCATCGTCTTCATCGTCGTCTTCGATTGGAACTGGCTGAGAGGCCCCATCGAACGCAGAGTCACCGCCGCGACAGGCCGCGAATTTTCCATTGACGGCGATCTCGGCGTCGATCTGGGGCTGACGCCGCGTATCCGCGCGGACCGTATCAGCCTGGCCAACCCGCCCGGCGCACGCGCAAAACGAATGGCGACGCTGGAGCGCCTCGAACTGCGCATCAAGCTTCTGCCGCTGCTGCGCGGCCGCGTCGAACTTCCCTATGTCGATCTGCAAACCCCGCGGCTGGCACTGGAACGCGATGCCACGGGCAAGGGCAATTGGGTTTTCGATACGAAGAAGGAATCCAAGGAGCCGGTGCGCATACCGCTGGTGCGCGACCTGCGAGTCGAGAACGGCGAACTCAAGGTTCACGAGCCGGCATTGCGGACGGACCTGCGACTCAGCTTGAACAGCGGCAAGCCCGCACCGGGCGAGACGCGCGCGCCGCTGCTGGCAAAAGGCGAGGGCAGCTATCGCGGCCGTCCCTTCAAGCTCGACGGCCGCGTGGATTCGCCGCTTGATTTGCAGGACAAGGAACATCCTTATCATGTCGATGTACGCGCCGAAGCGGGTGAGACGCACGCACATGCCAGTGGTGCGCTGCTCGGGCAGCTGCAGCTCGACGATTTCGACATTCTGTTCGAGATGGCTGGCGCCGACCTGGGCGATCTCTACGATCTGCTCGGCATCGCCCTGCCGCAAACGCCGCCCTATGCGCTCAAAGGCCGGCTCGGCCACGTCGTGAACAGCGCGGGCGACGTGTGGAGCTATCGCAAATTCGCCGGCAAGGTGGGCGACAGCGATGTGGCCGGCGACGCCTCCATCGATGTGGGCGGCGAGCGGCCGATGCTCAAGGCCGAACTGGTTTCGCGGCTGCTCGACTTCGACGATCTCGCCGGCTTTCTCGGCGCGACTCCGTCCATTGCCGCGAACGAGACTGCGTCCGAGGAGCAGCGCAGGAAGGCGGCGGAGCAGAAAGCCAAACCGCGTGTGCTGCCCGACACGGCGTTCAACCTCGACAAGCTGCGCGTGATGGATGCCGATGTGAAGCTTCGGGCGGAGCGTATCGACGCGCCCAAGCTGCCGCTGGAGAAGATGTCGGCTCACCTGCACTTGAACGATGGCGTGCTCAAGCTGGAGCCGCTGGATTTCATGGCTGCGGGCGGCAAGATCGCCAGCCGCATCACCCTCGATGCGCGCAATCCTATCATCGACACCACTGCGGTCGCCGACGTGCGTGGACTGGAGCTGGGCAAGCTGTTTCCGACCGTGCAGATCACCCGGAAGGGCGCCGGCCTGTTGGCGGGTGCGATGGCGCTCAAAGCCAAGGGAAATTCAGTGGCCGACATGCTCGGTGGCGCCGACGGCAACATCGGCCTGGTGATGGGGCCGGGCCACGTCAGCAACCTGCTGGTCGAACTTGCCGGCCTGGATGTGGCCGAGTCGCTGAAATACCTGATCAACAAGGATCGGCAGACTCCGCTGCGCTGCGCGTATGCGGACTTCAATGTCGAAGGCGGTCAGATGGGCGTGCGCGCGCTGGCGTTCGATACGTCGGATACGGTGATCTTCGGCCAGGGCAACATCGATCTGCGCGAGGAGGCCATCGACCTGCGCCTGGTGCCGCAGCCCAAGGACAAGAGTCCCGTGGCGCTGCGCGTGCCGCTGAAGATCGGCGGGACGTTCAAGGATCCTTCATTTCATCCCGAGGCGGGACCGTTGATCCTGCGTAGCGCGGCCGCTGCGGCGCTATACAGCGTGGCTCCACCAGCTGCTTTGCTGGCGCTGATCGAAACAGGACCGGGCGAGAATATCGATTGCACGCCGGCGCCTGGCTCGGTCGTGAAAGCGGCGCCGGATGCGCCGCAAGCTGCACGCGCAGCCATATCCCAAGGCAGTGCGGAAGCTAATACAACGTCGCAGTCATCGAAATGACTGCGTTCTCGTTCACGCCCGCCGGCGCGGGCGTGAACGAGGTGTCGCACTCGAAAGGAATTACTCGGCCTTGGCGGCTTCGACCTGGATCTGCAGCTTCACGTCCATTTTGAAGCCCATCTGCTTGCCGTAGCCCACGCCGAAATCGTCGCGGTTGAACGTGCCGGACGCATCGGCGCCGCAGACTTCCTTCTTGGTCATCGGGTGCGGCTTGCACAGAAAGGAATTGATCTTCAGCTTCACCGGCTTGGTGACGCCGTGCAGCTCCAGCGTGCCATCCACTTCGGTGGGCGCGCCGTCCTTGAAATTCACCAGCTTGCCTTTGTACGTGGCGGTCGGAAATTTCTCCACATCCAGCATTTCCGGGCCGCTGCTGTGCTTGCTCATCTTGTCGTTGCCGAAGTCGATGGATGCAGTGTCGACCTTGATTTCGACTTCGCCGGTCTTCGCTTCCTTGTCCACGGTGACGGTGCCGGAGCTGGAATTGAATTTGCCGCGCCAGTTCGACAGGCCGCCCATGTGGTCGACTTCGAAGCTCGGGTAGGTGTGGGCAGGATCGACGTTGTACTTGACGGGAGCTGCCAGTGCCGCGCCGGCGACGCCGACGAGTGCCGCAGCGGCCAGGATGCCTTTGACGATGGATGCGAGCTTCATACGTATTCCCTGTTGGATGGAGGTGGTGGAGTCAGTGTGGTCGTAAGTGATGCGTACTAACCGCCGGCGCGCTTGGCCTTCCAGCCGCGGCGGATGAGTTCATCGACGAGTCGGTCGCGGTGGTCACCCTGTATCTCGATGCGGCCGTCAGCGGCAGTGCCCCCGCAACCGCAGAGTTTCTTTAGTTCGCCCGCCAGTGCATCCAGTTCCGTGGGCGGCAGCCCAAGGCCGCTGATGACGGTGACGCCCTTGCCTTTGCGCCCAGCCGTTTCGCGGCCGACCCGTACCGCACCATCTGCGGAAGGCTTGCCGGGTGTGCCCTTCCTGCATACGCAGCTGCCGATGGGCCGCTGGCAGTTGGGGCATCGTTCCCCGACGTCGGTAGAATAAACGATGCCGCCGCCATCGGTCAGCGGTTTGGAGCCGGAACGGGATTTCATTGCCGGCGGAGTGTTCAACAATCGGCGACGTTCGGCAAGCCCGCTGGCTGGAAGGGGCCCGCCCGCAACGGGCGGTCTGACAATTCTTGATGCGGCCGCCGCAGTGGCCAACAGACGGCTGGCCCGATATCAATCAACAAGGCAATGGCTGCAGAAGCAGTGCACGTCGAACCAAGGCTCCAGATGTTCAGGTGAATGCCGAGTAAATCATCGTGCGCAGCTGGCGGCGCAGCGGATAGGTGGAGGAGGGCATGAGCTGTGTCATGAAGATGACGATCATGTCCTCGCGCGGATCCACCCAGAAAAAAGTACTGGCCATGCCGCCCCAAAAAAAATCGCCTGCGCTGCCGGGCAGCAGCGTGCGCGCCGTATTCAGCGTGACGGCGAAGCCCAATCCGAAGCCAACACCGGCGTAGGCCGCTTCGCTGAACAGCGCTACCGACAGGTCGGGCAATTCCTTGTTGCCCGGCAGGTGATTCGACGTCATCAACTGCAGTGTCTTGCGACCGATGATGCGTTCACCGTCCAGCGTGCCGCCGTTCAGCAGCATCTGGCAGAAGCGCCGATAGTCAGCCAGTGTCGAGATGAGTCCGGCGCCGCCGGACACCAAGTTGGGCGTCCGCAGGAAGGGACTGGTTGGCGGATCGTCCTGCAGCTTCATCCCGCCGCCGGGCGCCGCGGTGTAGCAGGCGGCGAGGCGCGGCGCTTGCGTCGCTGGCACGCTGAAGCCGGTGTCGTGCATTCGCAGCGGATTGAGAATCCGTCGCTGCAGGAACTGCTCGAAGGGTTCACCCGACAGCTTGCCTATCAAGTAGCCGAGCACATCGGTGGCGACCGAATAATTCCAGACGGTGCCTGGGGAAAACTCCAGCGGCAGCCGGCCGAGTGCTTCGATCATCTGGTCGAGCGTGCCTGGCCCGCCGATTTCGTCCAGCCGCTGGTTGCGATAAGCAGCATCGAGATTGGTGCGTTGCTGAAAGCCGTAAGTGAGGCCGGAGGTGTGCCGCAGCAGGTCGACGATGCGCATGGGCTGCGCCGTCCTGTGAGTCTTGAATGTGCCGATGAAGCCGCCGTCGTAAACGCCGAGATCGCGCCACTGAGGAATGTGTTGCTCGACCGGATCGTCCAGCGCGACGCTGCCGTCTTCCACCAGCATCATGAAGGCGATGCTGGTGATGGGCTTGGTCATGGAATAGATGCGGAACAGCGTGTCTTCTTCCAGGCGCTGGCGCCGCTCCACATCCTTGAACCCCAGGGCGCTGAAGTGGGCTACTTCACCACGGCGCTGAATGAACGTCATGGCGCAAGGCAGCTTGCCCGCGTCGATGTAGCGGGTCTGAAGGAAGCGGTCCAGTTGCTGCAAGCGTGCCGCGGAAAAACCCGCGGCTTCAGGTCGGCTCGGCATTCATGCAGTCCTCACGCGGCGCCCGAGGAAATGTTCTTCGGGGCGACCGGTGAAGACTACAGCGGCGGCGGGGCGGCGTGCGACTCAACCGACGCCTGGATTGAGAATTGGCAGCTACTTTTTCGCGTGCTGCCTGGCTGCCTCTTCGGCGCGACGTATCTCGCGCTCTTCGGCGGGGCTCACGTCGCCCGCCTTGCGGATTTCTTCCTGGCCGCGCGGCGAATTGACGAAGGCCTTGGTGGCCTTGCGATAATTACGGTCCGCCGTCTTGTTGCCTTCACCTTCGTTGGCCGAAGTGGGCTTTTGCATGGTTGTCTCCTCGGTATCGCTGTCGCTGGGGGTACTGCCGGAGCAACGCCTCGCGCGCCATGCGGTTCCAGGGTCCGACTGCCTGTAAGCTACGGGACAGTGCACGGCCGGCGAATTGCCGGCGGTGCTCACACTAAATGAAATGCCGTGGTAAAGCCCCGGAAGAAATTGCCGCAATGTTTAGAGGGATAGTTTCACCGCTGGATGGTGCCGTGTACTGGATTCTCGCCGCTTTCTGCCTGCTGCTTGCCCTGACCGTGCCGCGTCTGCGCCTCGCGGGCATCGTTGGCTGTGTACTACTCGGGTCGATGCTGGGATGGGGAATGATCCAGCGCTGGCGGACGCCGGCGCCAGCGCTGCCGGCGCGCGGCGTTCCTGTTTCGCCAGGTATCGTGGTGGGTGCTCTGCCGCTCGAGGTCGTGAGCCTGAGCGGTTTGCAATTGAGTGGCGGCGGCGCGCCGTTCCAGTTGAGTGGCCGCGTCGCGAATCAATCCGCGGACCGGTTGCTGAAGTCCGTCACCGTACAGATGACGCGGCGTGATTGTTTCGCGGGCGCACTCGACCCGAGCGGCTGCGATCTGCTGTGGCAGACTCAGCAATGGATATCGCTCAGCGTCCCGCCGCAGCAGGATCGTCAATTCGCCATCTCGTTCTGGGCGCATGGCTCGGCACAGCGTGCGCGCGGCACGGTGGCGGATAGTTTCAAGCTGGTCGCCGCTACTGGCGAACCCGCGAGCGCGGCGCTGCGATCCGATGCGGCGGCTCAATAGAGAATTCCAGTGCGTGTGCTGCTGACCTATCTCATTGCCGGCTGGTCCGGATTCCTGGTCATGGGAGTCGAGCTGTTGGGCGGGCGACTGCTCGCGCCTACGTTCGGCAGCAGCATCTATGTCTGGGGCGCGATCATCACAATTTTCATGTTCGCGCTGTCGCTGGGCTATCTCGCGGGCGGCCGGTTCTCCATGAGTTCGCCCAGCATCCGGCGCCTGGGGATAGTACTCATCGTCGCCGCGATCAGCGTCACTCCGGTGCTGTTGTACGGCGAGCCCATGCTAGATGCGATCTCCATTGCCGTGCCCGACCCGCGCTTCGGTTCGTTGCTCGCCGCAATGTGCCTGTTCTTCGTGCCCACGTTTTTCTCCGGCATGATTTCGCCGTACGCGGTGCGGCTGCTGGTGGTGGACCAAGCCAGTTCCGGGCGCCATGCCGGCCAGCTCTATTTCGTATCCACATTCGGCAGTGCGGCGGGGACGCTGCTGACGTCGTTCTACCTGGTGCTCATTCTCGAAGTGAATCAGATCCTGCTGGCGATGCTGGCGATTTCCACGGTGCTCGGCGGCATCGCGTGCATGCTGCGGCCTGTACCGCCGCGCGCGGCGACTGAAAATTGAACAGCACGATGCAACAAGTGTTGCGCGGCTGCCTGCTACTAATCGCAATGGTGGGTTCGCTGGCTGGTTCATTGGTAGGTGACGGAGCCCGCGCGGACGAGCAGAAGCTGCTGCATGCGGAACGTTCGCTGTATCGCGAGGTGCTGGTGTACGAGGGCGATCATCTGCGCTGCATGTGCTTCACGCGCAATTGCCGCGTCGGCCGCCAGTCGTGCATGGACATGCGCGCGCCGGACCGCATCCAGTTGAACTATCCGCGCATGATGCTCGGCTCGCTGCTCATCAATCCGCAACCGCGTACGCTGCTCTTGATCGGGCTCGGCGGCGGCACGCTGCCGCGTGCCCTGCAGCAGACGCTTCCGGAATTGCGCATGGACGTGGTGGAGATCGATCCGGCCGTGGTGAGCGTCGCCGCGAAGTATTTCGATTTCAAGGCGAACGAGCGCATCCGGGTGATCGAAGCGGATGGCCGCGTGTTCGTGAAGCGCGCGCTGCGTGAAGGCCGCAGCTACGACATCGTGATGCTGGATGCGTTCGACCACGAGTACATTCCCGAGCATCTGCTCACCCGGGAATTTCTGCAGGAAGTGAAGTCGCTGCTCGCCCCGGGCGGCATTCTGGCGGCGAACACCTTCTCGTCGAGTCGCTTGTACGATCACGAGTCCACCACGTACGCGGCGGTGTTCGGCGAGTACTTCAATCTGAAGCGCGACAATCGCGTGATTCTTTACAAGGACGGCGGGCTGCCTGCGCGCGAGCAACTGACCGCCAACAGCGTGTTACTCGCGGCGCCACTACGACCTCTTGGAGTCGTGACCAGCGACTTGCTGCCGATGTTCTCGACGCGGGCGGATTGGGACAAACGCGCCCGGGTGCTGACAGATCAATACTCGCCGGCGAACCTGCTCAATACTCGTTGAGCAGGTTCCGATACTGACGCACGTCAGTGGCGGCGGCCGCTCACGATGAGGCCGACCACGAGCGCCACGCCCGCGGCGGCGCCGATGATGGTCCACGAGTTGGCGCGGACATAGGTGTCGGCGTTGCGGGCAATGGTGCGCACTCGCTTCTGCATCTTGCGGTCGTACAAGTTGTCGAAGGTGTCAGTCAAGGTTTTCTGAGCCTGCACCCGCGCTTCCTGCACGCGGTCGCTCGCGACATCGGCGGTTGCTTTGAGCAGCGCTTCGGCATCGCGCGCCACGGCTTGCAGGTCGTTGCGCAGGTCGTTCAAGGGGGTGTTCAGGGCGCTGCCGTTTCTCATGACGCATCTCCGTTACGAAATCATCGCTGAATGCCAATTGGCCAATAGGATCGTTGGGCTGAAGCCCTTTGAAAGGCAACGTCCCAGGCGCGTGACAGTTCCGACGCCAACCAGGGAGCGCGTTGCAGCGCGCGAAGCTGCCTATCGCAACTATCGCCAGCGCACTGCAGCGTTATAGTCTCGATTTCCCTCAGTCGCATCGGGGGCGGAGCACGGCAACCAAGGCGCAGGCGGCCACTCGCAAGCGCGCGCCGGCCGCCAACCTGGCCCATGACCTTGCCGTCGGGCCCGCGGCCCGCTATGTTCCGCGCTGCCCAAACAGGACTTAAGGCCGTATGCCAATGAATTTTCTGGACTTCGAGCAGCCGATTGCGGAACTCGAGGCCAAGATCGACGAGTTGAAGTTCGTCTCCAGCGACGCCGAGGTCAATATCGGCGAGGAGATCGCACGCCTGCGCGCCAAGAGCCGGGCGCTGACCAGCAGCATCTTCTCCAACCTGACCCAGTGGCAGATCGCGCAGCTCGCACGGCATCCGCAGCGTCCCTACACGCTCGACTACATCAGCTCCATGTTCACCGACTTCCAGGAGCTTCACGGCGACCGCATGTACGCGGACGACCACGCCATCGTCGCCGGCCCGGCCCGCCTCGACGGCAAGCCGGTGATGATCGTCGGCCAGCAGAAGGGTCGCGACACCAAGGAGCGTGTGCGCCGCAACTACGGCATGCCCAAACCGGAAGGCTATCGCAAGGCGCTGCGCCTGATGCGCATGGCGGAAAAATTCCAGATGCCGCTGATCACGCTCATCGACACTTCGGGAGCGTATCCGGGCGTCGGCGCCGAAGAGCGCGGCCAGAGCGAGGCGATCGCGCGCAATCTGTTTGAGATGGCCAGCCTGAAGGTGCCCATCATCTGCGTCGTGATCGGTGAGGGCGGCTCGGGCGGCGCGCTGGCCATCGGTGTCGGCGACCGGCTGCTGATGCTTCAATACAGCATCTACTCGGTGATCTCGCCGGAAGGCTGCGCGGGCATTCTGTGGCGCAGCGCGGACAAGAAGGAACTCGCCGCGGACGCCATGGGCATCAGCGCCGAACGCATCGCCAAGCTGGGTATCGTCGACGAGGTCGTCAAGGAGCCGCTCGGCGGCGCGCACCGTGATCCGCAGATGATGTCGGATAACCTCAAGGACGCGCTGCTGCGGCACCTGGCGGATTTGCAGTCGCGGCCGGTCGAGGAGATGCTCGAGTTGCGGCTGCAGCGGTTGCGGGCTTACGGGCAGTTCAGCGAAGCGTAGGTTGATGCCAGTGTGTTGGCGCAGCGTTGGTAGTTCGTGAACGCGCGCCCACCCTAACCCTCCCCCGTCAAGACGGGGGAGGGAACAGGAAGATCAGATTCGCTGCAGCATTCTGTCCCCTCCCCTGCGCGCTTCGCGCGGGGGAGGGTTAGGGTGGGGGCGCGCTCGACGCAGCTCAACCAGCGAGTTCGACTGCCAATGTCCTTCTCTCCATCATCCCTGTTAAACCATCTTGAACGCGACCTCCCGGCGGGCGCGACGGGGAAACTGTGCGTTGCGCTTAGCGGTGGACTCGATTCCATCGTCCTAGTGCGCGCGCTCGTTGCGGCGCGAGGCGCGTTCTCCTTGCGTGCCGTTCACATCGATCACCAGCTTCATGCCGACTCCGCGAAGTGGAGCGATCAATGCGCTCGCGTCGCAAGTGATGTCGGCGTGCCTTACCTCTCCAGGCAAGTCACCGTGCCGACCGATTCGGGTATCGGCGTTGAGGCGGCCGCGCGCACCGTTCGTTACGCGGCGCTCAAGTCGCTCCTTGAGCCTGGCGAGGTGCTGCTCACCGCGCAGCATGCGGATGATCAGCTCGAAACGTTATTGCTGGCGCTGCTGCGCGGCGCAGGCGTCAATGGATTGTCGGCCATGCCCGCGTGTCAGGCGTTTGGAGATGGGTGGCATCTGCGGCCGTTGCTGCACTTCACCCGGCAGCAGCTCGAAGCGTGGGCGCGGGCCGAGCGGCTCATTTGGCTCGATGATCCTTCCAACGATGACAGCCGCTTCAGCCGCAATTACCTGCGGCACGAGGTGGTTCCGGCGCTCAGGCGGCGCTGGCCCGAAGTTGCGAATAGCGCGGTTCGCACGGCTGCACATCTGGGTGAGGCGGGCGATCTTCTTGCGCATCTTGCCAAGGCGGATCTGGAAACTGCCGCCGCCGGAGCGGGCCTGCGAGTTGATGTGCTTTCGCAGCTCGACGCCGCAAGGCGCCGGAATGTGCTGCGTTATTGGCTGCGCTCGCGCGGAGCGCGCGCGCCGTCGACTCAGCAGCTGGCCGGGCTGGAACACGACATGCTCCAGGCTCAGGACGATCGCACGCCCTGGGTGAGGTGGGAGGGGTTCGAGGTGCGCCGGCATCGTGGATTGCTGTATGGCGGCGCACCGCTGGTGGAATTTTCTGCGCCCGAAACCGAGTTGTCGTGGGACATGCGTAGTCCGCTGATGCTGCCGGCGGGATTGGGTGTGCTGCGTGCGGAGCCAGTGCGGGGTGTCGGGCTAGCCGTGGAGAAATTCCCGGAGCCGCCGCGCGTGGGGTTCCGGCGCGGCGGTGAAACGCTGCAACTTGCCGGACATGTGCATCGGCGCGACTTGAAAAAGTTACTGCAGGAAGCGGGTGTGCTGCCGTGGTGGCGTGATCGCGTGCCGCTGCTGCGCGTGGGGCGCAGGCTTGCCGCGGTCGGCGACCTGTGGGTGGGCGAGCAATTCGCGGCGCGCGGCGATGAGCCCGGCGTGCGCCTGGTGTGGGAGGCGCGGCCCGCGATTCTCGCAATATGACCGCGCGGCCGGTGCGGTTGCAGCCAATTCTTTCTTTTCTCATCTCGCCGACTCCGGTACACTGACTTCCCGTCGTAACCACGGCGTTGCACGCAAGCTGAAGTTGGCAGTGCATCACCGGTCTTCCTCTCCCTTCTTCAAGCGACGGTGCCCTCGATGACGCGTTATATCTTTGTGACCGGCGGTGTCGTTTCCTCGCTTGGAAAGGGCATCGCGGCGGCGTCCCTGGGCGCCATCCTCGAAGCGCGCGGCTTGAAGATCAGCATGGTCAAGCTGGATCCGTACATCAACGTCGATCCCGGTACCATGAGTCCGTTCCAGCACGGCGAGGTGTTCGTCACCACCGACGGCACCGAGACCGACCTCGACCTGGGCCACTACGAGCGCTTCGTTCGCACGACGACGTCGCGCAACAGCAATTACACGACAGGGCGCATCTACGAGCGCGTCATCGGCAAGGAGCGCCGCGGCGACTACCTGGGCGCGACGGTGCAGGTGATCCCGCACATCACCGACGAGATCAAGCATTGCATCCGCATGGGCGCGGGCGATGCGGACGTGTGCATGGTGGAGATCGGCGGCACGGTCGGCGACATCGAGTCGCTGCCGTTCCTGGAAGCCATTCGCCAGATGGGCGTGGAGCTGGGCCGCAACAACGTGCTGTACATGCACCTCACGCTGATCCCCTACATTGCCAGCTCCGGGGAGATCAAGACCAAGCCGACGCAGCATTCGGTCAAGGAACTGCGCTCCATCGGCATCCAGCCCGACATCCTGCTGTGCCGTTCGCAGAACACCGTGCCCGACGAGCAGCGCCGCAAGATCGCCTTGTTCACCAACGTCGAGGAACGCGCGGTGATCTCAGGCGTCGATGCCGACGACATCTACAAGATTCCGATGCTGCTGCATGAGCAGAACCTGGACGACATTGTGGTCGACAAGCTGCGCCTGGACGTCAAGCCGGCGGATTTGAGCGAATGGCGCCATGTGGTGGCGGCGAAGACCAACCCGGACACGACGATCAATGTCGCAATGGTCGGCAAGTACGTGAACCTGAAAGACGCGTACATGTCGCTGAACGAAGCGCTTACGCATGCGGGGCTGCGCACGCGCACGCGCGTGAACATCCAGTCCGTCGAAGCGAGCGATCTGGAGAAGCACGGCACCGGCGCGCTGCAGGGTGTCGACGCCATCCTCGTGCCAGGCGGCTTCGGCGAGCGCGGCATCGACGGCAAGCTGCGGGCGATCCGCTACGCGCGCGAGAACAACATTCCGTACCTGGGCATCTGCCTCGGCATGCAGCTGGCCATCATCGAATACGCGCGCAACGTAGCGGGTCTCCAGGACGCGCACTCCACCGAGTTCAACCGCGCCTCGCCGCATCCCGTCATCGCGCTGATCAGCGAATGGCAGGACCAGAAGGGCACGGTCGAACAGCGCTCCGAAAGGTCGGCGATGGGCGGCACCATGCGCCTGGGCGCGCAGGAGATCCGCCTGTCGCACGGTTCGCGCGCGCACCAGATCTACGGCGAGGACGTCATCCAGGAACGCCACCGCCATCGCTACGAGTTCAACAATACCTACCTGCAGAAGATCATGAACGCGGGCCTGCGCTTCTCCGGCTTCTCGCGCGACGGACTGGTGGAAATGATCGAGCTGCCGGGCCATCCGTTCTTCGTCGCCAGCCAGTTCCACCCCGAGTTCCGTTCGACGCCGCGCGACGGCCATCCGCTGTTCACCGGCTTCGTGAAAGCGGCGCGCGCGTACCGGCACGCACTGATGCCGGCTGCGGCCAAGGCTGGATGACGAGCGCCCCGAAGAGGGTGACCTGCTAACCATGCGACTGCTCGACTTCACCGTTGGCCCCGACAAGCCGTTCTTCCTGATCGCGGGGCCCTGCGTCATCGAGAGCGAAGGGCTGGTTCTCGACACCGCCGGCGCGCTCAAGGAGCTGACCAGCCGTCTCGGCATTCCCTTCATCTTCAAGTCTTCCTTCGACAAGGCGAACCGCTCGTCGCGCTCCAGCTTTCGCGGCCCGGGCCTGGAAGGCGGGCTGCGCATCCTGTCTGAGGTGAAGCGCCAGTTGCAATTACCTGTGCTGACGGATGTGCACGAAGACACGCCGATGGCGGAAGTCGCGGCCGTCGTCGACGTGTTGCAGACACCCGCGTTCCTGTGCCGCCAGACCAATTTCATCGTCAATGTGTGTTCGCACAACCGGCCCGTGAACATCAAGAAAGGCCAGTTCCTGTCGCCGTGGGAAATGCAGAACGTCGTCGACAAAGCGCGCTCTACCGGCAACGAGCAGATCATGGTGTGCGAGCGTGGCTTCAGCTTCGGCTACAACAATCTGGTTTCCGACATGCGCTCGCTGTCGGTGATGCGCTCCACCGGCTGCCCGGTCGTGTTCGATGCGACGCATTCGGTGCAGTTGCCGGGCGGCAAAGGCAACATTTCGGGTGGCCAGCGCGAGTTCGTGCCGGTGCTCGCGCGCGCCGCCATCGCCGCAGGCATCGCCGGCATATTCATGGAAACGCATCCAGATCCCGACAAGGCGCTGTCGGATGGTCCGAACGCATGGCCGCTGGCGCGCATGGCTGCGCTGCTGGAAACGCTGGTCGACATCGACCGCGCCGTCAAATCCAAACCCTATGAGGAAAGCCTTTTATGAGCAAGATCGTCGACATCCGCGGCCGCGAAATCATCGATTCGCGCGGCAATCCCACGGTGGAAGCGGACGTCGTCCTGGCGTCGGGTGCGGTGGGCCGGGCGGCAGTGCCGTCGGGCGCATCGACCGGCACGCGTGAAGCGGTCGAGCTGCGCGATGGCGACAAGCACCGCTATCTCGGCAAGGGCGTGACCAAGGCCGTCGCCAACGTGAACGGCGAACTGAAGCGCGCGCTGCTCGGCAAGGATGCGGCCAACCAGGCGGAACTGGATCGCGTGATGATCGCGCTGGACGGCACCGACGCGAAATCGCGGCTCGGTGCGAACGCGTTGCTCGCCATCTCGCTCGCGAATGCGCATGCAATGGCGCGCGAGACGAACAAGACGCTGTTCCGCCACCTCGGTGGCGCAGGTCCGAAGACGCTGCCGGTGCCGATGATGAACATCATCAACGGCGGCGCGCATGCCGACAACAGCGTCGACATCCAGGAATTCATGATCCTGCCGGTCGGCGCGCCGTCGCTGTCGGAGGCTGTGCGCTATGGCGCGGAAATTTTCCATACGCTCAAGAAAGTGTTGCACGAGCGCAAGCTCGCCACCGCGGTCGGCGACGAAGGCGGCTTCGCTCCCGACCTGCCGTCCAACGAAGCGGCGCTGGAAACCATTCTCGAAGCCATCGACCGCGCCGGCTACAAGGCGGGCAAGCAGGTGTTCCTCGGCCTGGACGTGGCGAGTTCGGAGTTCTACTCCAACGGCATCTACGACCTGGAATCGGAGAACCGCAAGTTCACCTCGGCGCAATTCGTCGACTACCTGGACGGGCTGGTGAACCGCTATCCCATCATTACCGTCGAAGACGGCATGGCCGAAGGCGACTGGGACGGCTGGGCGCTGTTGACGCAGCGCATGGGCAAGCGCGTGCAACTCGTCGGCGACGATCTGTTCGTGACCAACACCAAGATCTTCAAGGAAGGCATTACCCGGAAGATCGCCAACGCCATCCTGATCAAACCGAACCAGATCGGCACATTGTCGGAAACGCTGGCGGCCATCGACATGGCGGCCGATGCCGGCTACGCGTCGGTGGTGTCGCATCGATCCGGCGAGACCGAAGACTCGACGATCGCCGACATCGCGGTGGCGACGCGCGCCACGCAGATCAAGACGGGTTCGATGTCGCGCTCGGATCGCGTCGCGAAGTACAACCAGCTGCTGCGCATCGAAGCGGAGCTCGGCCACGAGGCGCGTTACGCGGGCGTGGAGGCTTTCCCGGTGCCCGTGGCGGGCAACTCCTGCTGATGCGCTGACGCATGAAGTACCTCGCCGCCGCCTCGCTCGTCCTGCTGGTGCTGCTGCAATACCGCTTGTGGCTGGGCGACGGCGGCATGCGCGAAGTGGTGCGGCTGCGGGATGAGATCGAGGTGCAGCGCACGGAGAACGAGTCGCTGCGTGAACGCAATCGGACGCTGACGGCGGAAGTGCAGGACTTGAAGAAGGGCACTGTCGCTATCGAAGAGCGCGCGCGCACGGATCTCGGGATGGTGGGGCAGGGCGAGACGTTCTATCAGGTGGTGCCGCCGAAAGCTGCAGGCCCCATTGCGAAGAATGACGCAGGCGGCGCGGCGCGGGTCGCGGAGGCGCGGCGGGAGTAGCTGCCTATCTGCGGCGCTCGATGATTCAGAAAAGAGGCCATGTCAGCGTCTTCGAAACTTTGGGTGGTCATTCCCGCTGCAGGCAATGCGCGTCGCATGGCGTCGAGTGTGCCAAAGCAGTATTCGATTCTGCGCGGTCGCAGCGTGCTTGAGTGGTCGGTCGCTCCGTTTCTCGCGCGCCCGGATTGCGCGGGCGTGGTGATTGCATTGGCTGCCGACGATCAACGCTGGACTTCGCAGGCGCTCTCGCGAGAAGTGCGCGTCAGCACGACTGTTGGCGGCGCAGAACGCTCGTCGTCTGTGCAGCGCGGTTTGGAGGCGCTGCGCGGCCGTGCCGGGAGAAATGATTGGGTGCTCGTACACGATGCGGCCCGGCCCTGCTTGAGCAGTGTCGATCTCGACCGTCTCGTTGTCACGCTGAAGGATGACGATGTGGGCGGCCTGCTGGCCTCTGCGGTGATAGATACTCTGAAGAAATCCGACGCTGAAGGCCGCGTGACAGCAACCGTGAGCCGAACTGATCTGTGGCGCGCACTTACGCCGCAGATGTTTCGTTACGAAGTGCTGGAACGCGCGTTGGCGCAGGCAGTGCAGCAACGGGTGAGCGTGACCGATGAAGCGCAGGCGGTCGAACTGCTCGGCTTGCAGCCGCGACTGGTTGCGGGCAGTGCGGATAACATCAAGATCACCGTGCCGGAAGATTTGGTGCGGGCGGAACACATCCTTGCAACGATGAATGCAGCAACGATGAATGCAGCAACGACGGGACCAGCATCGATGAGCCAGGATTCATGACCACCGCCATGCGCATCGGCCAGGGCTACGACGTGCACGCGTTCGAGCCGGGCGACTACGTGATGCTGGGTGGCGTGAAAATTCCGCATACGCACGGTGTGAAGGCGCACTCGGACGGCGATGTTCTGTTGCACGCCTTGTGCGATGCGTTGCTCGGCGCGGCCGCGCTTGGCGATATCGGCATGCATTTTCCCGATACCGATCAGCAGTGGCGCAATGCCGACAGCCGCGCGTTCGTCCGCCATGTGCGCGAGCTGATTGCGTTGAAGGGATACGCGACCGTGAATGTCGATGCGACCGTGCTGGCGGAAGCGCCGCGGCTTGGCAAGCATCGCGATGCGATGCGCGACAACATCGCGGCCGACCTTGGCATCGATGCCTCCCGCGTCAACATCAAGGCCACCACCAGCGAGAGTCTGGGGTTCATCGGGCGCAGGGAAGGATTGGCCTGCCTCGTCGTGGCGCTGCTCGATAAAGGTCGCGACGGCGACGGAGATGCCATAGCTTGAGTACTCCCGTAGCGGAATTACTGCAGCTGCCGTGCGCGCATGGCGGCCCGGCGGGGCGCGGGCGCATCCGCGTCGCGCCGGAGGATTTTGTCGTGCGCGAGTGGCTGGGCTTCGAAGCCGACGGCGACGGCGAGCACTGGCTGCTGAAAGTGCGTAAGCGCGGCGCGAACACGCATTGGGTGGCCAAGCAGCTCGGCCGTCTGGCACAGATTCATCCGCGCGACATCGGTTTCGCCGGCCTCAAGGACCGCAACGCCGTCACCGAGCAGTCGTTCACTTTGCCGGTGCGGTCGGCCATGACATCCGATTGGGTCGGTGTAACCGGTGATGGGTTCGAGGTCATCGGCGCGGTTCGCCACCGGCGCAAGCTGAAGCGCGGTGCTTTGCGCGCCAACGATTTCGAGATCGTCGTGCGGGAATTCAGCGGCGCCGCAGCCCTGGTTGCATTGCGGCTCGACGCCATCGCGGCACAAGGCGTGCCGAACTATTTCGGTCCGCAGCGCTTCGGCATGAACGGCTCCAACATCGAACGCGCGCAGCGGATGTTCAGCGGCGAGGCGCTGGTTCACGATCGCTTCGAACGCGGCTTCGCCTTGTCGGCGGCGCGCGCGGCAATCTTCAACGCCGTGCTGGCGCAGCGCGTGCAGCAAGGAAGCTGGAATCGGCTACGCGACGGCGACATGGCAAATCTGGACGGCAGCAACAGCATCTTCGCGGTCGACACAGTGGACGATGTGCTCGCCGAGCGCTGCGGTCGCCTGGACATTCATCCCACCGGTCCGTTGTGGGGCAGAGGCGCGCTGCTGTCGAAAGGCGAGGTCGCGGCGCTGGAAGGGGAGGTCGCCGGACAGCTTGCGACATTGAGCGAAGGTCTGGTCAGGGCCGGACTCGATCAGGAGCGGCGCGCGTTGCGCTTGCGCGTCAGCGAATTGGCCTGGACGCTGGAAGGCGACGCGCTGCGACTGAACTTCCGCTTGCCGCGCGGCACGTTCGCGACCGCGGTGCTGCATGAAGTGCTGGAGGATGTCTTCTCGCAGCCGAATCCGGAAGGGGAGGATGAGTAAGGTTCGGTAGGTTGGGCTGAGCTTCGCAGCCCAACAATCCTTGTCGCGTCGAATGTTGGGCTGCGCAGCATTGGCGCGTAATCCGCTTTAGGTCACAGCCCAACCTGCGCAGGAATCATCGTGTACTTTTCAGTAGTACGTACACCGCGCCACTGCCGCCGTCTACGGAACGCGCGGAGCCGAATGCCAGCACCGCATCCGAACGTTGCAGCCAGTTGTTCACGACATTCTTGAGCACCGGTCCGCGCGGCCCCGAGCGCTTGCCCTTGCCGTGGACGATTCGCACGCATCGAATGCCACGCGCCGCGGCGTCGGCAATGAAGTTGCGCAGTTCAGCTTTGGCTTCGGCCCCGGTGAGTCCGTGCAGATCGATTTCGCCGTCGACGGCGTACTGTCCGCGCCGCAGCTTGAGCAGCACCGGTTCGGGGACGTGCGGGCGGCGGAAGCTGAGTTCGTCGCCTGTGCCGAGGATGGCTTCGTCTGCAGGCAGCAGCAGGCTTTCCTCCAATACGGCTAATTCGTCGGCGCGCTTGAAGCGCGCGCGTGGCGCAGGCTTGGGCGCGGAGCTGCCCGGCGCGGGCACGTCGGGAGGCGTGACGCGCAGCCGTTTGACATCGCGCATCGCGGCGCGAAACAGTTCGATGTCTTTTTCGTCACGGGCACTCATGAGTACAGTATAGTTTGACGCCGCAATGAAGATCCTGATCAGCAACGACGATGGTTACCGCGCCGAAGGGTTGCGCGCGCTCACGCTCGCCCTGGAACAACTGGCCGAGACTACCGTCGTCGCACCTGATCGCAATCGCAGCGGCGCCAGCAACTCGCTCACGCTCGACGTGCCGCTGCGCGTGTTGCCGTTCGAGGCGAACCGCTATCTCGTCGTGAACGGCACGCCGACGGACTGCGTGCATCTCGCCGTCTCCGGCTTGTTCGAGCACGAACACGACATGGTCGTCTCCGGCATCAACGACGGCGCGAACCTCGGCGACGACGTGCTGTATTCGGGCACCGTCGCCGCCGCCATCGAAGGCCGCTTCCTTGGCCTGCCCGCCATCGCCGTGTCGCTGGTGGTCCAGCAGGGTTCCGGTCAGCATTTCGCGACCGCCGCGCGCGTCGCGACCGAACTGGTGATGCGCCTGCAGCGCATGCCGCTGCAGGCGACCATCCTCAACGTCAACGTACCCGATTTGCCCTACGATCAATTGCAGGGCTTTCAGGCGACCCGCCTCGGCGCGCGGCATCGGTCGGAACGGCTGGTGCGCGCGGAAGATCCGCGCGGCCGTCCGGTGTACTGGATCGGTCCGGCCGGACTCGGTCAGGACGCGGGACCGGGCACGGATTTTCACGCCGTCGCCAACGGCTTCGTTTCGGTGACGCCGCTGCAGATCGATTTGACGCGCCATCCCATGCTTGACGACGTGAGCGCCTGGCTCAAGGGGCGCGAGCCATGAGCACTTCGCCGTTCGGCAGCGGCCGCCACACCGGCATCGGCATGACCTCGGCGCGCACGCGCGAGCGGCTGGTGCAACGGCTGCGCGATCAGGGCATCACCAACGAGCAGGTGCTGGAGCGCATCCGCACTGTGCCGCGACATCTGTTCGTCGACGAGGCGCTGGCGACGCGCGCGTACGAAGACACTGCTTTGCCTATCGGCCTCGGCCAGACGATATCGCAGCCGTATGTGGTCGCGCGCATGACCGAGGCATTGATCGAAGGCACGGCGCCGCGCAAGGTGCTGGAGATCGGCACCGGTTGCGGTTACCAGACGACAGTGCTCGCGCCGCTGGTGAAGTTCATCTACACCATCGAGCGCATCAGCAGCCTGCTGGAACGCGCTCGCGCGCGCTTCAAGGAGTTGGACCTGCGCAATGTGCATCTGCGGCACGGCGACGGTTTTCGCGGCTGGGTGTCGCACGCGCCGTACGACGCCATATTGATGGCGGCTGCGCCGCTGGAAATTCCCGAAGTACTGTTCACGCAGCTCGGGCCTGGAGGGCGGCTCATCGCGCCCGTGGGGCCGGAAGGGCGGCAGGAACTGGTGCGCATCACGCGGCGCGGCGAAGACTTCCACAAAGAGAAGCTCGGTCTGGTGAGTTTCGTACCGTTGTTGAAAGGGCTCGGCTAGCCGCGGTGCGGACGTCGTGACGTCGCGTCTGTCACGTATCACAAGTGTTCTGCTCACTGCGATGTTGCTGGCCGCGTGTGCGTCCGAACCGGCGCGTCAGGACACCTACACCGTCAAGCGCGGCGACACCCTTTATTCGATCGCGTGGAAGCATCAGCTCAACTATCAGGACGTGGCGCGCTGGAACGGCATCGGCAGGGATTATGTGATCCATCCCGGTCAGAAGCTGAGGCTGAATGCGCCGCGCGGCACCGTCGCTCGATCTGCCACGTCCGCCGCGCGATCGCCACCGCCAGTGACGACTGCCCGCATGCCGCGCCCGGCGCAACCGGTCGGTCCACCTGTGCAATGGCAGTGGCCGGTGGATACCGGCACGCCGGTGCTCACGACACGGCCCAACGGCGGACAAGGGTTGTCGATCAGCGGCCAGCTCGGCCAGGAAATTCGCGCGGCGGCGAGCGGGCGCGTCGTATATACGGGCACGGGGCTGCTGGGCTACGGACAACTCGTCATCATCAAGCACAGCGATACTTACCTGAGCGCGTACGGACATACGCAAGCCGTTGCAGTGCGTGAGCAGGAAACGGTCAGCGCCGGCCAGCGCATCGCGACGATGGGGCAGGGGCCGCAAGGCCCGCCGCTGCTCTATTTCGAGATACGCACCAACGGCGCGCCGGGCAATCCACTGTTGTTGCTCCCGCAACGACATTAGTCGATAGCACCCGGCCAACATGCGGCTGGCGCAGCGGCGAAACGTTGTGTGCACTGCTGACAGCCGAGTGAAATTACCCGGCGTCGTTATGGGCTTCTAAGGCAATCCCTGAATCGTTGCTGGGCCGCTGGTTGCACCCGCATCGACCGCACGAACCTGCGCGCGACACCAATACCGATCAGTAGTTGCACTTCATTGCTGCGTATGTCTAACATCCGCCCCCAGCGTCGCCACCTAGCGACGCACGGCCAGGTCAGGCCGCCGCGATGTCTGGCGATGACACACGGGACTGCGAGCAGATGCTCGAACACGGAGCGTTGCACGATCTTGAATCAGGAACCTTGAGCGGCAGTCGCGCGCGTAGCGGGCGACGGGGAGAAGACGCGGGGGCGGAGGGGGATTCGAGGAAACAGCGCGAAGAAGAACAAAACGAAAAGAACAAGAATACATCGTCATGCGTACGCTCTAACGAGCGCGAAATGATGAGTTGGTCGAACGAACTTCAGTCCTCCGCGTCTTCTCCCGGTCGTCCCCGACCGGGAGAAGCAAATCAAACCAGCCTCCCGGTCGTCCTCGACCGCGTGAAGCAAATCAAACCCGCCTCCCGGTCGTCCTCGACCGCGTGAAGCAAATCAAACCAGCCTCCCGGTCGTCCTCGACCGCGTGAAGCAAATCAAACCAGCCTCCCGGTCGTCCTCGACCGCGTGAAGCTACAAAAAAGTATCTCCTTCCCGTAGGTTGGGCTGAGTCATCGAAGCCCAACATCTCCCGCGGCGAATTCGTTGGGCTTCGAAGACTCAGCCCAACCTACGCTAATCGTCATGCAGCAGCAGCGCTGCCACCACTGGACGATCCTCGCTCACCAGTACGTTGTAAGTGCGGCACGCCGCTGCCGTAGTCATCACTTCGCAGCCGATGCCGCGCTCTAATAGTGCGCCGAGCAATCTGCTCTCCGGAAAGCGCTGTCGCGTGCCCGTGCCGAGCACGACGATTTCCGGCTCGAGCGCGAAGATGGGCTCCAGGTCGTCCAGCGTAAGGTCGTTCAGTGTCTGCGGTCGCCACTGCGGTGTGATCTTGTCGGCGCGCAGCAGACAGCTGTTGCGGATCACCGTTTCACCCACGCGGATCTCGCCTGGCGCATGCGAGCGCACCAGGTGCGTGCCGGGAATGGTTTCGTCGGTCAGTTTCATGAAAGCTTCCGTCGCTGCTGCAAGAGAGCCCTGCCTGCGCCGGGCACGCGCCGGCCCCACACCGCGCGCCGCATAGATTACGATAGCGCCCACTTTCGCTCCTAATCGACCCGATGCCCGCACCCCCCAGGCTGACCTTGATAGTTCCGGGCATCGGCGCCGCCCTTGCGCAGTCCCCAGCGCATACCGCTGAGTCCATCGATGCGCCGACGCTGGCCCGCGTCGCCGGACGCGGTGCGTTGAGCTGCGCGTGGAGCCGACGCGATGCGCAGCATGCGGGCTTGCGGTCATGGCAACGCGGATTGCTGGCGACGCTCGACCTTTCGCCTGGGGCTTGCGCCAGCGCGCCCGTGAGCGCATGCGGTAGCGGCATTGCGCAGGCCGGCGAATACTGGATGCAACTGGAACCGGTGCACTTCGCCGCAGGACTCGACCGCCTGAGTTTTCTGCCTTTGAGCGGGGCGGCGGCCGTTCAGGAAGCGGAGCTGGCGGCGCTTGCGCCTTTGCTCGCCGGCCATCTGCGATCATGCGGCATGGAACTGCACACGCTGGCGGATGGCGGCTGGAGTGCGCGCTGCGAGCGCGCTTGGAGCGTCGACACCGTGAATCCCGAGGCCGCGACGGCGCGTGAACTCGATCAGGTGATGCCCAAGGGACTCGACGCTGGGCCACTGCGCCGGCTGATGACGGAATTGCAGATGTTGTTACACGATCACCCGGTAAACGACGCACGCGCGCGGCACGGTCTGCCGGCGATAAACGCAATATGGTTCTGGGGTACGGGGTCAGTACCCGCGCCGCAGCCGGCAGGCGAACTGCCGCCGGCGTACGGCGATCTTCCCTATCTGCACGGCATCTACGCTCTGCACAAGCAATCCCTTCAGCCCGCGCCAGCAACGTGCGATGCGATGCTGGCCGCGATAGCGACTGCAAAACGCGCCTTGGCCGTCATCCCATGCGCCGACTTGCAAGCGCTCGATGCTCAGTGGATCGCGCCCTTGCATGCTGCGCTTGCGTCACGCCGCATCGCGCGGCTGGAGTTGATTCTCGACAGCTGGTTGCTGCATCTGGACCGCGCCGCTCTGCGGCGCTTCTGGCGCAAGGCGCTGCCGCCGTCGCAGTGGGCTGCGTGAGCGAACGCACGATCCGTCGCCGCCCGGTCGCTGCCGTGCCGGGCTTCGCCGATCACTTGCATCCGTTGCTGCGTCGCTTGTATGCGGCGCGCAGCGTGCGCTCCGCTCAGGAACTGGAACTCACGCTCGATCAATTGATCCCGGTGCGCCAGCTCGCAGGCGTCGATGCCGCGGTCGAATTGTTGTGCCGGCACTTCGCGCGCGGCAGCCGCATCATCGTCGTCGGTGATTTCGATGCCGACGGCGCGACGAGTACGGCACTGGTGGTGCGCCATCTCACCCGGCTGGGATTCGCGGACGTCGGCTTCATCGTGCCCAACCGCTTCGAGTACGGTTACGGCCTCACGCCGGAAATCGTGCGCCTGGCGTCGGTGCAGCAGCCGGCGCTCATCATTACCGTTGATAACGGTATTTCCAGTCATGCGGGGGTGGACGAAGCTACGGCGCTGGGCATCGAGACCCTGGTCACCGATCATCACTTGCCGGCCGCGACGCTGCCCGCCGCCGCCGCCATCGTGAATCCCAATGCCACCGGCGATGCGTTTCCGAGCAAGGCGCTCGCCGGCGTCGGCGTCGCGTTTTATCTGATGGCCGCGCTGACGCGCGAGATGCAGGTGCGTGCGCTGCATCCGAAACCGCCGGCCGTCGCCGATCTCTTGGATCTCGTCGCCCTGGGGACGGTGGCGGACCTGGTGCCGCTGGATCGCAACAATCGCATCCTCGTGCAGCAGGGCCTGCGGCGAATTCGCGCCGGCCGTTGCCTGCCTGGCATCGCGGCGCTGCTGGAGGCAGCCAACCGATCGCAGGCCACCGTGATCGCCTCCGATCTGGGCTTTCAGGTCGGCCCGCGCTTGAACGCGGCGGGCCGGCTCGACGACATGACCATCGGCATCAAGTGCCTGCTGACGGACGACATGAACGAAGCGCGGATGTTGGCGAGCCGGCTCACACAATTGAACCACGACCGGCGCGAACTCGAGTCCCAGATGCAGCACGACGCCATGATCGCGCTCGCCGACATGAACGACGCCGCGGCCTTGCCGCTGGGCGTGTGCCTGTTCGACGAGTCGTGGCATCAAGGGGTGGTGGGCCTCGTCGCGTCGCGCGTGAAGGACAGGGTGCATCGTCCGGTGATCGCGCTGGCGCGTGCCGATGCGGTATCGCTGAAAGGATCGGCGCGCTCGGTTGCGGGCGTGCACATCCGCGATGTGCTCGATGCGATCGCCACCCGGCATCCCGGGCTTATCGAGAAGTTCGGTGGCCATGCAATGGCAGCGGGCCTGACATTGCCGGCCGCGCGCCTGGAAGAATTCCGCGCCGCGTTCGACGCCGAAGTGAATCGCTGGATGACGATGGACGACGCCACCGGCATCGTCCATTCCGACGGCGAATTGAACGCCGGCGAACTGACGCTGGAAATCGCCTGCCTGCTGCGCGAGTCGGGTCCGTGGGGTCAGGCGTTTCCCGAGCCCCTGTTCGATGGCTGCTTCGAGGTGCGCAACGTGCGCGTGCTCGGCGAGCGGCACCTGAAAATGACGGTGCGCTCGGCGGCCGGAGCGGTGTGCGAGGCCATCGCATTCCGCCACTTCGATCACGACGACGCGCCCATCGTCGCGGCCAATGCGCGCGTCGAGCTGGCGTACCGTCTGGACGTGAACCGTTACAACGGCACCGAGCGGCTGCAGCTCCTGGTCGAGCACCTCAAGTTGATGAAGTGAGCCGCGCGGGCTACGCGCAGCCTTTGCGGGGCCGCTGCGCAGCCCGGCACTCTGCTATCATCGCCGCCCGTCCGTTAGCCCCGTTGTCGTCCCATGGAAGTCAATCTGATCCGCCGCGCCCTCGAGGATTTCGCCGAACGCAGTGAAGCGTTGCGGAGGTATCTTTGACTACGACAACAAGAGCGAGCGGCTCACCGAAGTAAATCGGGAGCTGGAAGACCCGGCCATCTGGAGCACGCCCGACAAGGCGCAGGAACTGGGCCGCGAACGCGTGCGGCTGAGTTCGGTCGTCGACACCCTGGACCGTATCCGCAACGGCTTGAGCGACGCCCAGGAGCTGCTCGACATGGCCGTCGCCGAGAACGACGAGTCCACCGCCCAGGACGTGCAGAACGACATCGCCGGCATCGAGCAGGAACTGAAGAAGCTCGAGTTCCAGCGCATGTTCCCCGGCGAGATGGATTCGCACAGCGCCTTCCTGGACATCCAGGCCGGCGCGGGCGGCACCGAAGCGCAGGACTGGGCCCAGATGCTGATGCGCATGTACCTGCGCTGGGGCGAGGCGCACGGCTTCAAGACCGAGGTGGTCGACGTCAGCGACGGCGAAGTCGCCGGCATCAAGGGCGCGACGATCAACTTCATAGGCGACTATGCCTATGGCTGGCTGCGCACCGAGACGGGGGTGCATCGGCTGGTCCGCAAGTCGCCGTTCGATTCGAATGCGCGGCGTCATACGTCGTTCGCGTCGGTGTTCATCTCGCCGGAAATCGACGATGACATCCAGATCGATATCAACCCCGCCGACCTGCGCACCGATGTGTACCGCTCCAGCGGCGCCGGCGGCCAGCACGTCAACAAGACGGAATCGGCGGTGCGCATCACGCACGTGCCTACCGGCATCGTGGTGGCCTGCCAGGCCGAACGCAGCCAGCACAAGAACCGCGACAAGGCGATGAAGCAGTTGAAAGCCAAGTTGTATGAGTTGGAAGTCAACAAGCGCAACGCCGCCGCGAGGGTGCTGGAGGATTCCAAGTCCGACGTGAGCTGGGGCCATCAGATCCGCTCTTACGTGCTCGACCAGTCGCGCATCAAGGATCTGCGCACCAACGTGGAAGTCGGCAACACCGTGGCCGTGCTCGACGGCGACCTGGACCAGTTCCTGGAAGCCAGCCTGAAACAGGGTCTGTAATTGAGTAACCTGCAACGCCTATGACCGAGCCAACCGACAGCAAGCCCGACGCCGCCGCGCTCTCATCCGAGCGCGACGGCGTTCGCGACGAGAACAAGCTCATCGCCGAGCGCCGCGCCAAGCTCGACAAGCTGCGCGAAAAAGGCGTGGCGTTTCCCAACGATTTTCGCCGCGATGCGCTCGCCGACCAGTTGCTGACCGCTTACGACGAGCGGCCGCCCGAATGGTTCGAGGCGCATGCGGTGCCGGTGAAAGTCGGCGGCCGCATGATGGCCAAGCGCGTCATGGGCAAGGCGAGCTTCGCCAAGATCATGGACCGCACCGGCTTGATCCAGCTCTTCGTCCAGAAGGACTCGGTCGGCGACATCTACGACGAGTTCAAGGGCTGGGACGTCGGCGACATGCTCGGCGCCGAAGGCGTGCTGTTCAAAACCAAGACCGGCGAGCTGTCGGTGAAGGTGCAGAAGCTGCGCCTGCTGGTGAAGTCGCTGCGGCCGCTGCCGGACAAGTGGCATGGCCTGGCGGATCAGGAAACCCGCTACCGCCAGCGCTACGTCGATCTGATGATCAGCCCGGAGAGCCGCGCCGTCTTCCAGACGCGCACGCGCATCGTGAAGTACCTGCGCAACTTCCTCGACGCGCTGGATTTCATGGAAGTGGAAACGCCGATGATGCAGCTGATCGCGGGCGGCGCCGTTGCGAAGCCGTTCGTCACGCACCACAACGCGCTCGACCTCGACCTGTACCTGCGCATCGCGCCCGAGCTTTACCTGAAGCGGCTGGTCGTCGGCGGTTTCGAGCGCGTGTACGAGATCAACCGCAACTTCCGCAACGAAGGCGTCTCCACGCGGCACAACCCCGAGTTCACGATGATGGAGCTGTACCAGGCGTATGCCGACTACAGCGACCTGATGAATCTGGTCGAGCAGATGTGCCAGGGCATCTGCGACGCCATCTACGGCTCGCGGCAAGTCGTGTATCAGGACCAGACGTACGACTTCGGCCAGCCTTTCCGCCGCGTCACGGTCGAAGACCTGGTCGTGCATTTCAACCCTGGCGCGGAGCGCACCAGGTTGCGCGACGTGCCCTATCTGCGCACGCTTTGCGATGGCTTGGGCATTGCCTACAAGGACACGGACGGCCCGGGCAAGCTGCAGATTGAGGTCTTCGAGAAGACGGGCGAGCACAACCTGATCCCGCCGACGTTCGTGTACGCGTATCCGGCGGAGGTGTCGCCGCTGGCGCGCCGCAACGATGCCGATCCGTTCCTCACCGACCGCTTCGAGTTCTTCGTCGGCGGCCGCGAGATCGCCAACGGCTTTTCCGAGTTGAACGACGCCGAAGACCAGGCCGGGCGTTTCAGGGAACAACTGGCGCGCAAGACCGCAGGCGACGAAGAGGCGATGCAGTACGACGCCGACTACATTCGCGCGCTGGAGTACGGGTTGCCGCCGACTGCAGGATTGGGTGTGGGCATCGATCGTCTGGTGATGCTGTTCACCAATGCAGCATCCATCCGCGACGTGCTGCTGTTCCCGTACATGCGGCCGGAAGTCTAAAAATTTGATGTAGGTTGGGCTAAGTCTTCGAAGCCCAACATTCCAGGCACGAAAGAATGTTGGGCTTCGAAGACTTAGCCCAACCTACGCAAGCCGTTGTCGGCAATACCTTCGAGCTCCAGCGCCGCGTCCGCCTGCGCGATATTCACCACTGCGAGCAGCTCGCAGCCGTCGGTTGTCGCCGCGGCATCGACGACATCGCCTGCGTGCGTCCCAGCCACGCTCACGCGAGTCGCCGGCTCGGGAGGTGGACACGCGGCTGCGAAGCGAAACATGCGGCGCTTGATGGCGCCGCGATAATGGGTGCGCGCGATGATCTCCTGCCCCGTGTAGCAGCCCTTGTCGAAGTGGATGCCGTCGAGCTGGTCCAGATTGAGCATCTGCGCCACGAAGGCTTCATGCGTTTGCGGATACACCTGCGGCAAACCCGCGCGAATGTCCGCCAGATGCCATGCTTCCCGCTGCGCCGGATCGTGGGTCGCTCCCGGCACGAGAGGCGCGAGCATGAGTCGTCGCTGCGGCGCGCCCGGCCAGCCGATCAGGCTGACGCCGTCCACTTCGGCGTGCGTGCGGGCCAGGAGATCGCCGACACCGGCATCGTATGCAACGAGCCGCTCGCCGGCCGGATCGATCTTCACCTTGGCCCGCAAGATGTACTTGCGCAGCCGCGCGACAGTTGCGTCGAGCATCGAGGCGGGCAGCAGCATCGCGAGACCATCGCTGCGTTCCACTATCCATAACACGGCCTGCACGCGGCCCTGTGGCGAGTTGCAACTCGCCAATTCGAGGCGCTGTGGCGTCAGGCGTCCCGTGTCGAGGCTCAGTTGTCCTTGCAGAAAGGTGCGGGTATCGGCGCCGGTTACGTAGATGACGCCGAATTGATCCAGGCAGACGGCAGGCAGATCAGGTGCGTTGTTCATTCGTGAAATCCGAAACTAACCATCGCCACTTGAGAACCGCCGGAGGTTCCCCGTGGGCGGAGCCTTCTGTCAGACTACGCGCCATGTCAAGCGGCGATCTCCAGATCTTGTCCAGCGCGCACCCGCATACGGACGGTGCGTCGACCGACCTAGTGTCCCACAACGCGGCGGCCGCAGATCTTAAGACGCAGTCGCCGGTCGCGGCGCCGGCGTCGACAGCGGACCCGGCCAGGGAAGTCGGCGGACGGGGCGGACTCGAGCCCACTCGTTACGGAGATTGGGAAAAGAACGGCCGCTGCATCGATTTCTGACCGGAGCGCAAATTCCCATGAAACCCACCGACGTCGGCGCACAGCGGCCCAGCGGGCCGCCCTACACGCGGCCGCTATCGCCTTTCATGTCGTATCGCTGGCAGTACAGCAATACGCTTTCAATCCTGAATCGCGTCACCGGCCTCGCGCTTTCCGCCGGCCTGTTGTTGCTGGTGTACTGGCTGGCTGCTGCGGCGTATGGAGAACAGAGCTACGCGCGCGCACACGCCATCTTCGCTCATCCGCTGACGCAGGTGCTGCTGGTCGTTTTCTCTTTCAGTTTTTTCTATCACTTGCTCAATGGCGTGCGGCACCTGGCGTGGGATGCGGGCTACGGCTTCGAGAGGAAGACGGCGCGCCTGAGTGGTTGGATCGCCTTCCTCGGCGGCATTGCGCTCACGGTGATGCTGTGGGTGTCTTTGTACGTGGTGCATCTGCGAGGTGCGGCATGAGCCTGCGCAGCCCGATGGGGAAAGTGCTCGGCCTGGGCACGGCGAAGAAGGGTGCTGCGCACTGGTGGTCGCAGCGCGTGACGTCGGTCGCGCTCCTGTTCTTGACGCTGTGGTTCGTCGGATCGATCGCTGGGCTGGGTGATTTCGAATACGTGATTGTCATCGAGTGGCTGCGCGAACCGCTCACGGCGGTGCTGCTGACGCTGCTGATCGCCACCACGGCTTATCACTCGCAGCTCGGCGTGCAGGTGGTGGTCGAAGATTACGTCGCGGACAAGGGGTTGAAGATCGTCACCATGCTGCTGCTGGATTTCGTTCATGTCGTGCTGGCGGCGCTGGGTATATTCGCGGTGCTGCGCATCGCCTTCGGAGCTGCGGCATGACTGCGTATCAATTCATCGATCACACCTATGACGTGGTCGTCGTGGGCGCGGGCGGCGCGGGCCTGCGTGCGACGTTCGGTCTGGCGAACTCGGGCTTGTCGACGGCCTGCCTTTCCAAAGTATTCCCGACGCGCAGCCACACCGTCGCTGCGCAGGGCGGCATCAGCGCCGCGCTCGGTAACATGGGTGAGGACGATTGGCGCTGGCACATGTACGACACCGTCAAGGGCTCGGACTGGCTGGGCGACCAGGACGCCATCGAGTTCATGTGCAAGGACGCGCCCAGCGCGATCATCGAACTGGAGCATTACGGACTGCCGTTTTCCCGCACCGAAGATGGCCGCATCTACCAGCGCCCGTTCGGCGGCATGACGACGCGTTATGGCCAGGGCACTGCGCAACGCACTTGCGCGGCTGCGGATCGCACCGGCCACGCGATGCTGCATACGCTGTATCAGCAGGCGCTGCGCAACGAGGCGCAGTTCTTCATCGAATATTTCGCCATCGACCTGATCATGGAGAACGGCGAGTGCCGCGGCGTCGTCGCCATCAACATGGCCGACGGCACGCTGCATCGTTTCCGCGCGCACCAGACCGTGCTTGCGACGGGCGGGTATGGTCGCGCGTATTTCTCCTGTACTTCGGCACACACGTGCACTGGCGACGGCGGTGGAATGGTGCTGCGCGCCGGCCTGCCGCTGCAGGACATGGAGTTCGTGCAGTTCCACCCGACCGGTATCTACGGCGCGGGCTGCCTGATCACCGAAGGCGTGCGTGGCGAAGGCGGCATCCTGCGCAACTCCGCGGGCGAGCGCTTCATGGAGCGTTACGCGCCGAACGCGAAGGATCTCGCGTCGCGCGATGTCGTGAGCCGCGCGATGACGATCGAAATCCGCGAGGGCCGGGGCGTCGGCCCGCACAAGGATCACATCTACCTGCACCTGGAACATCTCGGCGCGGACACCATCCACGACAAGCTGCCGGGCATTGCCGAGACCGCGAAAATCTTCTCCAACGTGGACGTCTCGAAGCAGCCGATTCCGGTGCTCCCGACCGTGCACTACAACATGGGCGGCATTCCGGCGAACTACCATGGCGAAGTGGTGACACTGAAGAACGGACAACCCGACAGCGTCGTGCCGGGGCTCATGGCAGTGGGCGAGGCGGCGTGCGTATCGGTGCATGGCGCGAATCGTCTCGGGTCGAATTCGTTGCTCGACCTGGTGGTGTTCGGTCGCGAGGCCGCGCGGCATTGCGCGCAGACCGTCAAGCCGGGCACGCCGCACCGGCCGTTCGCGCAGGACGCCGGCGATTTCGCCGTGAGCCGCCTGGACAAGCTGCGCAATGCGCAAGGCTCGCTGAGGACCGCAGACATCCGCCTGAACATGCAGAAGGTCATGCAGGGACACGCCGCGGTATTCCGCACCGGCGAATCGCTGCAGGAAGGCGTGCACAAGCTCGATGCGGTGTTCAAGTCCTTTGCCGACGTCAACGTCACGGATCGTACGCTGGTGTGGAATACCGACCTGATCGAAACGCTGGAGTTGGACAACCTGCTCGGCCAGGCGGTCGCGACCATGCACGCCGCGGCGAATCGCCAGGAAAGCCGTGGTGCGCACGCGCGCGAGGATTATCCGGATCGCGACGACGTGAACTGGATGAAGCACACGCTGTCGTGGGTGAGCGGGCAGGGCACGGTGCAGTTCGGCTATCGCCCGGTGCATCTGAACACGCTGACCAGCGACGTCGAAACGTTTCCGCCCAAGGCGCGAGTGTACTGAGCGGCCCCCATCCTTTCCCTTCCCCCGCAAGCGGGGGAAGGGAAGTTGGATGAAGCCGAATACCTAAGAGAGCGATCGATATGGCCCAATTCCGCCTGCCCGCAAACTCCAAGATCCGTCCCGGCAAAGTATTCAAGGCCGCGGCCGATGCGAAGGACGTGCGCTCCTTCCGCATCTATCGCTTCGACCCGGAGTCGGGCGAGAACCCGCGCGTCGACACCTACGAGGTGGATATGGCCGCGTGCGGACCGATGGTCCTGGACGCGCTGATCAAGATCAAGAACGAGATCGACGCCACGCTGACGTTCCGCCGCTCCTGCCGCGAAGGCATCTGCGGGTCGTGCGCGATGAACATCGACGGCGTGAACACGCTTGCCTGCACGCGGGCATGCGACGACGTGAAAGGCGCTGTGAAAATCTATCCGCTGCCGCACATGCCCGTCATCAAGGATCTGGTGCCGGACCTGAGCAACTTCTACGCGCAGTACGCTGCGGTGAAACCGTGGCTGCAGACGCGCACGCCCGCGCCGCCCGACCGCGAGCGCCTGCAATCGAGAGACGACCAGGAAAAGATCGACCGGCCGTCCGCGTGCATTCTGTGCGCTTGCTGCTCGACGTCGTGCCCGAGTTACTGGTGGAACAGCGATCGCTACCTGGGACCGGCAGCGTTGCTGGCGGCCTATCGCTGGATCATCGATACGCGTGACGAAGCGACCGGCGAACGCCTGGACGAACTCGAAGATCCATTCCGCCTGTATCGCTGCCACACCATCATGAACTGCACGGAAGCCTGTCCGAAGGATCTGAATCCCGCGCGCGCCATCGGCGAAATCAAGAAGCTGATCGCGCAACGCCAGCACTGACGCCGCTGCGATGCACGACAGCGGCAAATCGGCGGAGGAACTGCGCGTGCGCACCGCGCGCCTGCGCTGGAGCTGCCGCCGCGGCATGCGCGAGTTGGATGTCGTGCTGCAGCGATACCTGGAGCACAGCTATCCGGCTGCGAGCGCAGTCGAACAGCACGCCTTCGAGGCGTTGCTGGAATTGCAGGATCCGCAATTGTTCGCCTATCTGTTGGGCAGCGAAGCGCCGTCTGATCCACAATTGGCGCATGTCGTCGCCAGGCTCACCCACGCTGGATATTGATGTGCGGCCGCGCCGCGCGGAAAGCTGCGTGGCCGGCGCGTCCATCCTGCTGACTGCGATCGCTCCCTGCCTGTTGCCCGCAACCGGAGCGGTCACCCCTGCGGCGCTGGTTATGACAGGTGCAGCCTCCCTGGCAGGCGCGGTACTGACCTGGGTAGGATTTCGGGCTGCGGGTTGGCTCGGCGGCTCGCGCCGCGTAGTGCGTGTAAGCTGGCAGGCTGATGGCCAGTGGAAGCTGACGGACGGCCGGGAAAAAGCTCGAGGGATGGGCCTGGAAAATGAATTGTCCGCCGAGCTGCGGCCCGATACCCGGGTGGGGACAGGCTGGGTATGGCTGCGCTGGAATGCCGAGGGTGTCCGTTCAATGCTGTTGATCCAGGGGGATGTTTCGAACGCGGAGCTGCGCCGGCTATGTCTGCGCCTGCGCCTGGAGCATCCAAAGCCGCTGCCGGCCGCTCTATGAATATTTTGCTACCGCTGCAAGACAGGCACGAGTCTGCCGCTATGACGCTCGCAATTGCATTGGGGCGTGACGCCAATCGCTGGCCCGACTATCCACTTGGCAGTGGGCGGGGCCAGTTTCAGGCATACCCCTATTCGACTGGATTGGGGCGCAATGAACTGCGCGCAGCGGCGAACTTTCCGTATCAATACCAGTCTATCGGAGCAGTCGTCCGCGGGGTCGGCGGTCGATGACCCAGGACGAGAACGACCAGCAGCTTGTGCAGCGGGTGCAGAAGGGCGACAAGTCGGCCTTCGATCTGCTGGTGCTCAAGTACCAGCATCGCGTGCTCAAGTTGGTCGGCCGCTTCGTCAGCGATGCTGCCGAAGCTGAGGATGTCGCCCAGGAGGCGTTCATCAAGGCGTACAGGGCCTTGCCGGCTTTCCGTGGCGACAGCGCTTTTTACACATGGCTGTACCGGATCGCGATCAACACGGCCAAGAACGCGCTGGTGTCGAACCGGCGCCGGCCGGTGGATTTCGATCTGGACATGCAGGATCCGGATCAGTACGAGCGGCATGCGCGACTGAAGGAAGCGGATACTCCGGAAGGTGTGCTGCTCACCGAGGAGATTCGCGAGGTCGTCGAGCAGGCCCTGGAGCAGTTGCCCGAGGATCTGCGCACAGCCATCGTGCTGCGCGAGCTGGAAGGATTGTCGTATGAGGAGATCGCCGAGGCCATGGACTGCCCGGTAGGGACGGTCCGCTCGCGCATTTTCCGGGCGCGTGAGGCGATCGACAAAAAGCTCAAGCCGCTGCTGGATTAGTGCCTGCAGCGACGTGTCCGGTTCAGAGATGTTGGCTAAAGTCTGGTGGTGCAAATGTCCGATCCGGTGAAAGAACAGCTCTCGGCCTGCCTGGATGGCGAGCTGCCCGAGGCGGAACTTGACCTGCTCCTCAAGCAGCTGGGGCGCGATCCCCATTTGCGCCTGACCATGGGCGCCTACGCCCGCGTCGGTGAGGTGCTGCGCGCCGAGCGACCGGTCACCGCTTCCGCCGGCTTCGCCGCACGGGTGTCGGCCGCCATCGCAGCGGAAACCCTGCAGGTCGAAGCACCCACCGCATTGCGCTTGTCTGCCGGCGCACTGCGCTGGTTCAAACCCGCCATCGGCGTTGCGATCGCCGCGGGCGTCGCGGCAATGGCCGTGTTCCTGGTGCAGCCGAGCTTGGCGCCGTCGAGCCAGGTGGCGCAGATCACCGTTCCCGATTCCGAAGTGGAGGCCGCGCAAGCAGCGGCTCAGTCCAGCTACATCGTGCCGACGAACACTGCATCCACGGCGTTCGTGCCGGCTGCCCGCCTGACCAACTACGTGGTCGCGCACAGCGAATATTCCTCGCCGCTCGGCCGGCGCACCGTGCTCAGCGGCGTGTTGTCGGAAGGCGAGGCGCAAGCCGATGGCCAGGAAGCGACGGATGGTTCCGGTGTCGCGCCGGATGGTGCCGAGCCGCCTGCGGTCGACTCGCCGGGGCGCTGACGCCTGATGTCCATGGTTCGATACACGTGGTTGTTGATTCTCTGCACGCTGGCGCTGCCGGCGCACGCGGGTGATCCGGAAGCGCGTGCATGGCTGGTGCGCATGTCCCGCGCGCTGGCGAACCAGAACTACGACGGCCGTTTTTTCCACCTGAGCGAGGAGCGTTCGGAAACGCTGCGCATCATTCATCGCGTGGATCGCGGCAAGGTCACGGAGCGGCTGGTCTCGCTCGACGGCAGCGGCCGCGAGATCGTCCGCAACGAATCCGAAGTGATCTGCTACCTGCCCGATGTGCGCACGGTGCTGGTGGAAAAGCGCACCGACAACAATCCTCTGCTGGATGCGCTGCCCAGCTACAGCAAGGGGCTGGAGGAGCACTACAGCATCGAAAAGGTGGGCGGCGTCGTCAAGGCGCTGGGCCGCAAGACGCAGATGATCCTGGTGCAGCCGCGCGACGAATACCGCTACGGCTACCGACTGTGGCTGGACCAGGAAACCGCCATGCCGTTGAAGTCGCAGCTGTGCGATCGCGACGGCAAGGTGATCGAGCAGATCCTGTTCGCCGAACTGAACCTGCGCGATCGCATCGGCGCCGACGAACTCAAGCCCGCCGTGTCCGGCGAAGGCTTCAAGTGGCTGCGCCAGGACGTGCAGCAGCCGAGCATTCCAAAAGCCGTGCTGGGCTGGAACGTGGTGCACCTGCCCGCGGGTTTCCGGCTCACGACCTGGCGCATCCAGATCATCGCCGGCTCGAGCGCGCCGGTGCGTCACCTGGTGTATTCCGATGGCTTGGCGTCGGTCTCGGTGTTCATCGAGCCGCGCAATGGCGAGGTGGCGCAGATGCGCGGTCTGGCGAAACTGGGTGCGGCGGTCGCGTATTCCCGGGACGTCGAGGATCAGATGGTCACCGTGGTCGGCGAAGTGCCTATCGCGACGGTGCAGGCCATGGCCGCGAGCGTCAAGCGGCAGGATCCGGTCAAGAGCCCCGCGCTCACCGCCGCACCTGAAGCGCCGCAGCCCGCGACGCGCTGACGCCATTCCCACGCCGCAATGACTCAATGGACCGTCTATTCCCGGGCGGGCTGCTCGTTGTGTGAGGAAATGCTGGCGGAGTTCGCGCCTTTGCTGGGGCCGGCGGCCGCGCAGGTCGAGGTTGTGGATATCGATGGCAATGCCGAGCTAGAAGCCAAGTACGGGCGTCGCATCCCGGTGCTGCTGGCCGATGGCGAATTCGTCTGCTGCTACCGCCTGGACCGGGAGCGCGTAGGGGCTATTCTGGCGGTATAGGCCACCGATCTGTCCGACTGGCGTTCCCCTGAAGGCGTGCCATTGAGGGCCGCCGCATCACGCCGCAGCGGCATTCCCGCCGCTTCGCTATAATCCGCCGCCTTTTACCGATCCTGCAGTTGCACCCAAGTTCGCATTCAAGTTCTCACTCAAGTCCGTACCTGGGCGCCTTGCCCGTCAGATCCGACCCTTAGATGAAGCTGATCCGCAATTTTTCCATCATCGCGCACGTCGATCACGGCAAGTCCACGCTCGCAGACCGCTTCATCCAGTTGTGCGGTGGCCTGGAAGCTCGCGAGATGGAAGCCCAGGTGCTCGACTCCATGGACCTGGAGCGCGAGCGCGGCATCACCATCAAGGCGCAGAGCGTGTCACTGCGCTACAAGGCGAAGGACGGGGAGACCTACCAGCTCAATTTGATCGACACGCCCGGACACGTCGACTTCTCCTACGAAGTGTCGCGCTCGCTCTCCGCGTGCGACGGCGCGCTGCTAGTCGTCGATGCGGCGCAAGGTGTCGAAGCGCAAAGCGTCGCCAACTGCTACACCGCGCTCGACCTTGGCCTTGAAGTCGTGCCGGTGCTGAACAAGATCGACCTGCCGTCCGCCGATCCGGACAAGGTGATCAAAGAGATCGAGGAAATCATCGGCATCGAAGCTTCCGATGCGCTGCGTGTCAGCGCCAAGACCGGTGAAGGCGTGCCGGATCTGCTGGAGGAACTCGTCCGCCGGATTCCCGCGCCCAAGGGCGATCCCGATGCGCCGCTGCAGGCGCTCATCATCGATTCGTGGTTCGACAACTACGTCGGCGTCGTGTCGCTGGTGCGGGTGATGAACGGCTCGCTGCGCACCGGCAGCAAGATTCGCGTGTGGTCGACCGGACGCTGGCACAGCGTCGACAAGGTGGGCCGTTTCACGCCGAAGCCGCTGGCCGCCGATGCGCTGTATACGGGCGAGGTGGGCTTCGTGATTGCCGGCATCAAGGAGATCAACGGCGCACCGGTGGGCGACACCATTACCCTCGACGGCCGTCCCGCCGCTGCGCCCCTGGCCGGCTTCAAGCAGGTCCAGCCGCGCGTGTTCGCCGGTCTGTTTCCGATCAATTCCGAAGACTACGAATCGTTTCGCGACGCGCTCGCCAAGCTCAAATTGAACGACTCGGCGCTGCATTACGAGCCCGAGGTGTCCACCGCGCTGGGGTTCGGTTTTCGCATCGGCTTCCTCGGCCTGCTGCACATGGACATCGTGCAGGAGCGGCTGGAGCGCGAGTACAACCTGGAGCTGGTGACCAGTGCGCCGACCGTGATCTACGAAGTGCTGAAGACCAACGGCACGACGCTCAACGTCGACAATCCGTCCAAGCTGCCGCCGAGCAATGAGATCGCGGAGTTGCGCGAACCCATCATCACGGCGAATATCCTGCTGCCCTCGGAGTACGTGGGCCCGGTAATCGGACTGTGCACTGAGAAGCGCGGCAAGCAGACCAAGATGCTGTACCTCGCCAACCAGGTGTCGCTGCAGTACGAGCTGCCGCTGGCCGAGGTGGTGCTGGATTTCTTCGACCGGCTGAAGTCGGTGAGCCGCGGTTATGCTTCGTTCGACTACGAGTTCAACCGGTTCGAGCAGGCGCCGCTGGTACGCCTGGACGTGCTGATCAACGGCGACCGCGTCGATGCGTTGTCTCTCATCGTGCATCGCGACAACGCGTATCACCGCGGCCGCGAGCTGGTGGACAAGATGCAGGAGCTGATTCCGCGGCAGATGTTCGAAGTGGCGGTGCAGGCCGCTATCGGCAGTGCCATCGTGGCGCGCGCCTCGGTGAAGGCCCTGCGCAAGAATGTGACGGCGAAGTGCTACGGAGGCGACCTGTCGCGCAAGCGCAAGTTGCTCGAGAAGCAAAAAGAAGGCAAGAAGCGCATGAAGCAGGTGGGCTCGGTGGAGATCCCGCAGGAAGCGTTTCTGGCGGTCCTAAAAATCGGCAAGGAAAAGTGATCCCATGATTTTCGACTTCTCGTTCTTCCTGGCTGCCGCGACGGTGTTGACCGCTGTCATCTGGGGGCTCGACGCGCTGCTGTGGAAGCCGCAGCGGGTGCAGGCCGGAGCCGCCGCCGGCACGGCGCCGGAGAATGTGCGCGAGCCGGTCGTCGTGGAATATGCGCGCTCGTTCTTTCCTGTCATATTCATCGTGCTGGTGATCCGCTCGTTCCTGTTCGAGCCATTCCGCATTCCCTCCGACTCGATGATGCCGACGCTGCTGGACGGCGATTTCATCTTTGTGAACAAGTTCGCGTATGGCCTGCGCCTGCCTGTGGTGAATTACAAGGCCGTGGCGATCGGCGAGCCCAAGCGCGGCGACGTCATCGTGTTCCGGCTGCCAAGCGACCCGTCGGTCAACTACATCAAGCGGCTGGTGGGCCTGCCCGGCGATCACATCACCGTGCGCGACGACCAGGTCTACGTGAACGGCGAGAAGATGACGATCGAACTTGACGGCAGGTACACCGGTCCGCGTAATACCGGGGCGCAGTTGAATGCGCGGCTGGGCGAAGAGAACCTGGGCGGCGTGAAGCACCACGTTCTGTTCATCCCTGACAGCTATGCCAAAGACTACGACAACGTGGTTCCGGCGGAGCATTACTTCTTCATGGGCGACAACCGCGACAACAGCCGCGACAGCCGCTTCGAGGAAGTGGGCTTCGTGCCGGAAAAGAATCTGGTCGGCAAGGCGGTGCGCATCTGGCTGAACTGGGATCTGCCCGGCGCGCCGCTGTGGAATCGAATCGGCAATGCCATCAAGTGACGGCTTCAACCAACTCCCCTTCCCGCGCTCGCCGGGGGAAGGCAGGGGATGGGCGCTGTCGAGCGGCTTAGACACATCCTCAGGAGTACATCCAATGGTTCGTCGTCAGCGCGGTGCGACCTTTCTGGGCATGGTGATCATCATAGCCATCATCGGCTGTGGCCTGTACGGCGGCATTCGGCTCACGCCCCTGTATTTCGAATACATGGCAGTGGTGCGCGCCATGCAGCAGACCGCCAAGGAGGAGGGTGGCGAGGGCACGTCGCCGCAGGCGCTGCGCGTGGCGCTGCAAAAGCGCTGGGACATCGAAGATATCCATAGCGTTGAGGTAAAGGAAATCGCCATCGTGAACAACGGCGGCGGCTTCATGATGCGCGCCCAGTACCGCGCCGAGGCGCCGTTCGTGTCCAATGTCTCGCTGGTTGTGGATTTCGACAAATCGGTGCAGGTCTCCGGCAGTGGCGCAGCCGGCGGGTGAAAAAGGCCGCCCCATGGCTGCGCGACGCACTGGACTACGAGTGCCGCGATCCGGCGCTGCTGGAAGCGGCGCTGACGCATCGCAGTGCCGGCGGGCCGCATAACGAGAGGCTCGAGTTCCTGGGTGACGCCGTACTGAACTGCGTCGTCGCCATGATGGTTTTCCGCGAGTTCGCTGGTGCCGACGAGGGCGACCTGTCGCGCTTCCGCGCAAGCCTGGTCAGTGGCGAAGCGCTCGCGGTCATCGCCGCCGAGATCCAGCTGGGCGACCAGCTCCGACTGGGTTCGGGCGAATTGAAATCCGGCGGGTTCCGGCGTAAATCCATTCTGGCCGATGGGCTGGAAGCACTGTTCGGCGCGATCTATCTGGATGGCGGCTTCGATGCCGCGGCGCGCGTGATCGAGCGGCTGTTCGAGACGCGACTGGACCGGCTGCCCAGCGCCGCTGAATTGAAGGATCCGAAAACCCGCCTGCAGGAGTCGCTGCAAGCCAGGGGACTGCCGCTGCCGGTATACGCGGTGGAAGTCATTTCCGGGGAAGCCCATAACCAGTCTTTCGAGGTGTCGTGTTCGGTGGACGTGCTCGCACTCAAAGCGATCGGCAAGGGCGCCAGCCGGCGGCGTGCCGAACAGGCTGCGGCCAGCCTGCTGTTGCACACGTTGGCGGCGCAGGCTGTGACTCAATCGCCAGGCACCCCATCGACTCCATCATCCCCGGGACTGGACCGCACGCCATGAACGAATCTGAACTTCCCCCCGCCGACACCAGCGACGCTGCTGGCGCGTTCCGCTGCGGTTTCGCGGCTATCGTCGGCCGTCCCAATGCGGGCAAGTCGACATTGCTCAACGCCCTGCTCAAGCAGAAGGTCAGTATCGTCACACCCAAGCCGCAGACCACGCGGCATCGCATTCTCGGCATGCTCAACACAGCCGAATCACAGATCATTTTCGTCGACACGCCCGGCATGCATACCGGTTCGAACCGCGCGATGAATCGCCACATGAACCGCGCCGCGGTGATGTCGCTGAACGACGCCGACGTCAACCTGTTCGTCATCGAGGCGCTCAGCTGGGGCGATGAGGAGCAGCGCATCCTCGATCAATTGGTGAAGCGCGGCCAGCCAATCGTCATGCTCGTGAACAAGGTCGACAAGATCCTGCCGCGCGAGCGCCTGCTGCCGTTCATCGACGAGTTGAGCCGTCGCGCGCAATTTGCGGAAGTGGTCCCGATATCGGCGACGCGCGCCAGCAGCCTGGAGCACCTGCCCGCGCTGATCGCCGCGCACCTGCCCCTGTCGCCGCCGCATTTTCCCACCGACCAGGTCACCGACCGGTCGCCGCAATTCCGCGCCTCCGAGATCATCCGCGAGAAACTCACGCTGCGGTTGCACCAGGAACTGCCGTACGGCCTGACGGTGGAGATCGAGCGCTTCGCAGAAGAAGAAGGGCGGCTGATGGTCAACGCCGTCATCTGGGTGGAGCGCAGCGGCCAGAAAGCCATCGTCATCGGCCACGCCGGCGAGCAGCTCAAGGAAGTGGGGCGTGCCGCGCGCGTGGAAATGGCACACCTGTTCAACCAGTCGGTGCACCTGGAACTGTGGGTGAAGGTGAAGGAGAACTGGTCGGACAGCGAAGCGGCCCTCAAGCAGCTCGGATACGAGTCATGATGAGATGACGCGTTCATCTCATCGCCGCGCCCATGCCCGCCGTCCATCGAGTCCAGCTGCAGCCGGCCTACGTGCTGCATCACCGGCCGTATCGCGACACCAGCCGGATCCTTGAACTGTTCACGCGCGATTTTGGCCGCGTCTCGGTGTTCGCGCGCGGCGCGCGCGGCGCCGGCGGCAAGAGTCAATCGCTGACCTCGATGCTGCAGCCGTTCAACCGGCTGCTGTTGTCCTGGAGCGGCGGCGGCGAGGCGGGTCGTTTGACCGGCGCCGAATTCGACGGCGCCTATTCCATCCTGCCGCCGGAGCGTCTCGTCAGCGCCTGCTACATGAATGAGCTGTTGCTGAAGCTCTTCGCGCGGCACGACAGCCATCCCGATGTGTTCGCGTTGTATGCACACACCGTGGAAATGCTGAAGACGGCCGCCGAACCGATGCGCCCGCTGCGGTTGTTCGAGAAACGCCTGCTCGAGCTGCTCGGCTATGGGCTCGAACTGGCGGTGGAGGCGGGCGGCGGCCTGCCCATCGAACCGCAGCACACCTACTACTATCGCGTCGAACAAGGCGCGGTGCGAGCGCAAGGCGCGGCCGAAGGCGCGCTCGTGTTTTCGGGTGCCGCGTTGCTGTCGCTGTCCGCGGAGGAGCTTGCGGACGCGGCAAGCTGCAACGAAGCGCGCCGCCTGCTGCGCGCGGCGATCGACCGTTGCCTCGAAGGCCGCGAACTGAAGAGCCGTCAGGTGATGCTGGCGCTGCGCAATATGAATCGGGAGCAGTGAGAGTGGGCGACATAGCGAGCCTAGGACGCCCCCATCCCTTGCCTTCCCCCGGCAACCGGGGGAAGGGGAGTCGGCTGCAACCGTACTAGATGGGGAGTTGGCTGAAGTCGCTTGTTTATGGCATCTTGAAAAGCTCCTCGCCCTTCAACTCCGTTTCAGTTACTGCCATGCGTCCCATTTATCTCGGCGTCAACGTCGACCACGTAGCCACCGTGCGCCAGGCGCGCGGCACGACCTATCCCGATCCGCTGTTCGCCGCGCTCATCGCCGAGCAGGCGGGCGCCGACAGCATCACTATTCATCTGCGCGAGGATCGCCGCCACATCCAGGATCGCGACGTGCGCATGTGCAAGGACGCGCTGCAGACGCGCGTCAACCTGGAGATGGGCGCCAGCGAGGAAATGATCGCTATCGCCATCGCCGTCAAGCCTGCCGATGTCTGCCTGGTGCCCGAGCGCCGCGCCGAAGTTACTACCGAGGGCGGGCTGGATGTCCTGGCCCAGGAAGACGCGTTGAAGAGCGTCTGCCGCAGGCTGGCGCAGGCCGGTATCCGCGTGTCGTTGTTCGTCGATCCTGATACCGCGCAGCTCGATGCCGCAGTGCGCATCGGCGCGCCCGTCGTTGAATTGCATACGGGCGCCTATGCCGAGGTGCAGGGCGAGGCGGCAGCGCGCGAGCTGCAGCGCATTCAGAATGCCGCGCAGCATGCATCGAAGCTGGGGCTGGTCGTCAATGCAGGCCACGGCTTGAACTATCACAACGTTGGACCGATCGCTGCGATCCCGGAGATAGTCGAACTCAACATCGGTCATGCCATCGTGGCGCGCGCGCTGTTCGACGGCATCGGCGCCGCGGTGGCCGAGATGAAGCGGCTGATGCTGCAAGCCCGCCAATCGATTTAGTTGCCGGGTCGGCCGACGACTGGACTCCCCCTGTTTGCCCCGAAGGACTTTGCATCCCATGCCCGTGTTCGCATTCGATATAGAAACCATTCCCGACGTCGAACTCGGCCGCCGCATTTACGACCTCGACGGCCTGAGCGACAAGGAAGTCGGCTACGTCATGCAGGCGAAGCGGCGTGAGGCCACCGGCTCGGAATTCCTCTCGTACGAACAGCAGCGCATCGTGGCGATTTCGGTGGGACTGCGCACGCGCGAGTCATTCAAGATCTGGTCGCTGGGCGAGCGCGACGCGCCCGAAGCCGAAATCATCCAGCGCTTTTTCGACGGCATCGACAAGTACACGCCCGATCTGGTTTCGTGGAACGGCGGCGGCTTCGACCTGCCGGTGCTGCACTATCGTGCACTGCGTCACGGCATTCAGGCGCCGCGCTATTGGGAAGCGGGCGACGAGGACCAGGCATTTCGCTGGAATAATTACCTGAACCGCTATCACGCCCGCCACCTGGACCTGATGGACGTGCTGTCGAGCTTCCAGGCGCGCGCCCGCGTGAGTTTGCAATCCGCGGCCATGCTGCTCGGCCTGCCGGGCAAGCTCGGCATGAGCGGCGACAAGGTGTGGGACGCCTATCTAAAAGGCGAGATCGACGCGATCCGCAATTACTGCGAGACCGACGTGCTTAATACGTTCCTGATCTACTTGCGCTTCGAGCTGATGCGCGGCCACCTGAATCGCGACGAGTTCGCGGCCGAGACCGAACTGGTGCGCGAAAGCCTGCGCGCACAGCCCAAGCCGCACTTCGAGGAATTCCTCGCTGCCTGGCCGGAGCCCCAGCGTTGAGCGCGCGGCGGCGCTCCAACGTCAGCACGACGATCGAGACGGCGGACATCGACGACCTGTCGCACGAAGGTCGCGGCATCGCGCATCATGAAGGCAAGGCGGTGTTCATCGACGACGCGCTGCCGGGCGAGCGGGTCGAATGGACACGCCGCGTGCGCGGCAAGACGTTCGATGAAGGCAAGCTCGAACGCATCCTGCAGCCTTCACCGGATCGCGTAACGCCGCACTGCGCGCATTTCGGCATCTGCGGCGGCTGCGCGCTGCAGCATCTGTCCGCCGAACGACAGATCGAATTCAAGCAGCGCCAACTCATCGAAGCCCTCGCCCGCATCGGCCACGTCGCACCGCAGGAGGTTCTGCCGCCGCTGCAGGCAGCGGTCTGGAACTATCGCCGCCGCGCACGCCTGGCCGCCCGTTGGGTGCCGAAAAAGAATCGCGCACTAGTCGGTTTCCGCGAGCGCGCGACGCCGTATATCACCGAATTGCAACGCTGCGTGGTGCTGGCCAAGCCGGTTGACGATCTGATCGTGCCGCTGTCGGAACTGGTCACCGGTTTGAGCATCCGCGACCGCGTTCCGCAGATCGAAGTGTCAGTGGCTGACAACGCCGTCGCGCTCGTCTTTCGTGTCCTGCAACCGCTGACGACCGCCGACAACGAACTGCTCGTGAAGTTTGCGGCGGACCACAACGTTCAGATCTATCTGCAGCCGGGCGGCTACGACACGATTGCACCGCTGCTGCCGGACGCTGTCGCGCTGAGCTACACGTTGCCGCAGTTCGATGTGGAGCTGCAGTTCCAGCCCACCGATTTCGTGCAGATCAATGCCCCGATCAACGAACAGATGGTGGCGCGCGCCATCGACCTGCTGCACCTGGGTGGCGGCGACCACGTGCTCGACCTGTTCTGCGGCCTGGGTAATTTCTCGCTGCCGCTCGCGCGGCACGCGCGGCATGTCGTTGGCGTTGAAGGCGAGGCGGGCCTGGTGGCGCGAGCCGGTGAGAACGCGCGGCGCAATGGCCTCACCAACACCGAGTTCTTTACCGCGAATCTTGCCAATGAAGATCTGCTCGACGAAGGCGCAAACCTGCCCAAGGGCGAGCGCGAGGTTCCGTTGGGCACGCCGTGGACGCGGCGGTACTACGACAAGGTGCTACTCGATCCGCCGCGCGCGGGCGCGCGTGAGGTGTTGCCCATCATCGCGAAATCGGGCGCAAGCGTAGTGGTCTACGTGTCATGCCATCCCGGCAGCCTGGCCCGCGATGCCGGCATTCTCGTGAACGAGTACGGCTTCAAGTTGACATCGGCCGGCGTCATGGACATGTTTCCGCACACGGCGCACGTCGAATCGATCGCGGCCTTTACCAGATGATTCGGCACGAGAACCGGACTGCGGATGAATGCAGAGGGGGGAATCGCAATGACCTTGGGTCCGTTGATGATCAACGTCGAAGGCACGGAACTCACCGCCGAGGACCGTGAACTGCTCGCGCATCCGCTGGTCGGCGGATGCATCCTGTTCACGCGCAACTTCGCGAGCATCGCGCAGCTCGAACTGCTGATCGCCGCCATTCGCACGGTGCGCTCGCCGCCGCTGCTGGTCACCGTCGATCATGAAGGCGGCCGCGTGCAACGCTTCCGGCAGGATTTCACGGTGCTGCCTTCGATGCGCGCCATCGGCCGCGAATATGACGTGGATCACGCCGCCGGCCGGCTGCTGGCCCGCCAGACTGGCTGGCTGCTCGCGGCAGAAGTGCTGGCTGTCGGCATCGACCTGAGCTTCGCGCCCGTTGTCGACCTGGACTATGGCGTAAGTTCGGTGATCGGGGACCGCGCCTTCCACCGCGACCCGCGGATCGTGGCCGAACTGGCTCTGGCATTCATGAACGGCATGCGCGAGGCAGGCATGTCCGCCACCGCCAAGCATTTCCCCGGCCACGGCGCGGTCGTGGCGGATTCGCACGTCGCCATGCCGGTGGATCGCCGGCCGCTGGCCGACATGGACGACGACCTTTACCCCTATCAACGGCTGATCGACAACGGCCTGGCCTGTGTCATGGCGGCGCACGTCATGTTCACGGACGTTGACCCGCTGCCGGCCGGTTTCTCGCGCAAATGGCTGCAGGACGAGCTGCGCGGCCGGATGGGCTTCAGCGGAGCGATTTTCTCCGACGACCTGTCCATGGTCGGCGCCGGCGTGGTCGGGGACATGCCGGAGCGGGTGCGCGCGGCGCTGGCGGCCGGCTGCGATATGGTTTCCCTCTGCAACGATCGCAAAGGTGTGCTGCAAGTCATCGATTCTTTGTCGGGAAGTGGCGATCCTTCGAGCCAACTGCGATTGGCCCGCCTGCGGGGCCGGGGTGAAACGGGCCGGCTGGCCCTGCGCGCAACGGCCGAATGGCAGGCCGCGGAGCGCGCCATCAAGACCAGCATGGAACGTCCCGACCTGCGGTTAGATGCGTAGTTCCTTTTGGTTCCTTTCGTGGCAGCGTTGGCGACATGAGCAGCATCGATCCCAATCTACTGAAATCCCTGGTGGAAGCGGCCCCCGAAGGCGTGACCCTGTGTGACGCCACCTCGGCCGACTGGCAGGTCACCTACGCCAATCCCGCGATGGAACAGCTTACCGGCTACGCCGCCTCCGCCATCGTCGGCCGCAACCTGCGCTTCCTGCAGGCCGAGGACCGCGACCAGGAAGGCCTGGCGGTGATCCGCAACGCGCTGCGCGACGGCGTCTCCTGCCGCACCACGCTGCGCAACTATCGAAACGACGGCACGATGTTCTGGAATGAGGTCTCGCTCGCGCCGCTGCGCAACCCCGAGGGCCAGATCACCCACTTCGCCAGCTTCCACCGCGAAGGCGGCGTGGGCCGCCTCGAAAGCCGTCCCGAATCGCGCGACCCGACGATGAACACGCAGACCATGATGGCCTACCTGCGTGACGACAAGCTGACCGGCCTGTTGCGCCGGCCGTACTTCGAAGAGCTGATCAAGCGCGACTGGGGACTGGCGCAACGTGAATCGCGCCGCCTGAGCTTCCTGGTGTTCGACCTGGATCACTTCGCGCACTACCGCGACGTGTTCGGCCGCCAGGGCGCGGATCAATCTTTCCGCCGCATCGCACGCGTCGTCGGCGGATGCTTCCGCCGCGCCAGTGATTTATGCGGCCGCTACGATGAAGATCAGATCGCAGCGCTCACTACCGGCCTGGATCTCACGCAAGCGTCCAAGCTTGCGGAGAACGTGCTCGGTCGCGTGCGTGATCTCGCGATCCATCACCCGCGTTCGAGCGTGCTGCGTTACGTGACCGCGAGCGCCGGGGTCGTGTCGATGGTGCCGCCGCATGATGTGCCGCCCGAGCGCATGTATGAAAGTGCGCTCAAGGCGTTGAAGGACGCGAAGGAGCTGGGCCGCAATCGGGCGGTCAGCAGGGAATGCGACTAGCTGATGCGATCCGCGTAGCTGCGTAGGTTGGGCTGAGTCCTCGAAGCCCAACAATCTTGGCGATGTGTGCTCTTGGGTTTATTGCGCTCGTTGGGATCGGGGTGCGTGGCTGCCGCTGGGGAGAAGACGGTTTTCAGGACCGCCGTGAATACATCCCTGTAGGCTTCAATCGCAACATCCTGTTGCTCATGATCCTGAAAACCGTCTTCTCCCCAGCGACATCCACTTCGGTGGCGCTCGATATGAGAGACAGGAGGTTCTGCCTCTACCCTTACTCTTACCCGCGCCAGACTTCTATGCCGATGCTCAGTTCTGCACCGGCGTAATCAGCGCGATCACGCCGAACTTGGGATGATCGATGTAGTGCCGCTCGGTGCTGCGCATGCGCCGCGTGTGCTGAAGAATGAAGCGTTCGCCGTCTGCGCCTTGCAACGCCAAATCTAACGTCAAGTGCAGATATCTTCCGCGCGATAGCGCAACGCGTCCGGTGAGCCCTGGAGCGACCTGCGAGTCGATCGACATGTAGTGCGCCTCGCTGCGCGGAAAGCCTGGCTGTGTCCAGCCGAAGTGTCCCAGCGACTGATAATTGCGGCTGCGCTTCAGTGACTCGTCGACGGCCGTAAGCTTGAAGCGCGTTGGCGGCAGCGCCGGAAATGTTTCGGTCGATGTAGCGAGCGGCGGTGCAATGACCGGCGCGGGCGCATTCGGCGACTCGTCGTCGGGCACTGTCAGCTGCTGCGGCGCCAGGCTCTTTTCCGTGCCCCATTCCTCGGGCGTCGCATTGCCTGACAGGATGCGGAAGATCACCAGTTCGACGTCGTAGGCTTGCATGCCGGAGCCGGACTGCTGCGCGCCCGCTGCGCCGGCGAGCAGTGCCAGCATGACGATGACCGAAGCCTTCAGTGGGGCGAGGAGGGTGTGTCGCATGGTGCCGATTCGCATTTCCGGGTTGCAGATGAGTGTAGCAGGGCGGCCGCTCAGCGCTTCGCGGGCGCCTTCGCGACGGGCTTCGATGGTGGAGCGGCAGGTGCCTTCTTTTGCAGTGATTCGAGCAGCAGCTCCGCAGTGAGAAAGCGGGCTTCGTCCTGCTCCAGCGGCAGTGTGAAGCGCAGCTTGGTGCCGCCTTCGAGCCGGTGCGTGCGGCTGTTCTGCTGCACGTAGCGCATCAGCGTCATGGGGTCGACACGGGTGTCCGGATCGAACGTCACTGAACCGCCGCCTGGGCCGATGTCCACCTTGCGCAGGCCGAGGTCGCGGGCGACCAGTTTCAACTCGGCGATACGGAAGAGGTTCTTCGCCGCCGGCGGCAGCAGGCCGAAGCGGTCGATCATTTCCACTTGCAGCTCGCGCAGCTCGTCCGGGTTCGCCGCCGCGACGCGCTTGTACAGCACGAGCCGCAGATGCACGTCGGGCAGGTAGTCATCCGGAAGCCGGGCGGCGACGTGCAGCTCCACTTCCGGCCCCTGGTGCAGCGGCGCGTCGAGGTTCGGGATCTTGCCGGACTTCAGCGCGTTCACCGCGCGTTCCAGCATTTCCATGTACAGCGCATAACCGATTTCCTGGATCTGGCCGCTTTGTTCTTCGCCCAGCAGCTCGCCGGCGCCGCGGATTTCCAGATCGTGCGTCGAGAGCGTGAAGCCTGCGCCGAGATCCTCCAGCGATTCGATGGCTTCCAGCCGCTTCACTGCGTCCGCAGTCATGACATTGCGCGGCGGTGTGAGCAGGTACGCATACGCCTGATGGTGCGAGCGGCCGACGCGGCCGCGCAACTGGTGCAACTGTGCGAGACCGAGCCTGTCGGCGCGGTCGATGACCATGGTGTTCGCCGAGGGCACGTCGATGCCGCTTTCGACGATGGTGGTGCACACCAGGATGTTGCAGCGCTGGTGATAGAAGTCGAGCATGATCTGCTCCAGTTCGCGCTCCCGCATCTGGCCGTGGCCGACTGCGATGCGCGCCTCGGGCACCAGTTCCCCCAGCATCTTCGCGGTCTTCTCGATGGTCTCAACCGCGTTGTGCACGAAATAGATCTGTCCGCCGCGACGGATTTCGCGCAGGCAGGCTTCGCGGATGGTGGCCGGATCCCATTGCGACACGAACGTCTTGATGGAAAGCCGTGACGCTGGCGGGGTGGTGATCAGCGACAGTTCGCGCAGTCCGCCCATCGCCATGTTCAGCGTACGAGGTATGGGAGTGGCCGTCAGCGTCAGCACGTCGACTTCGGCGCGCAGTTGTTTCAGCCGCTCCTTGTCCTTCACGCCGAAGCGATGCTCTTCGTCGATGATGACCAGTCCCAGCCGCGCGACCTTGATGCCTGCCTGCAGCAGCCGATGCGTGCCGACGACGATATCGATCTGGCCTCCTTCGAGACCTTGCATCACCTGCGTCACTTCCTTCGCGCTGCGGAAGCGGGAGAGCGACTCCACGCGCACCGGCCAGTCGGCGAAGCGATCCGCGAACGTCTGGTAATGCTGCTGCGCCAGCAATGTCGTCGGCACCAATATGATGACTTGCTTGCCCGCCTGCACGGCGACGAACGCGGCGCGCAGCGCGACCTCGGTCTTGCCGAAGCCCACGTCGCCGCAGACGACGCGATCCATTGGCCGGCCGCTGCCAAGGTCGGCGATGACTGCCTCGATGGCCTGGGCCTGGTCCGGCGTTTCCTCGAACTTGAACGCCGCCTCGAATGCACGCAGATCATCTGCATCGGCCTTGAGGTGCTCGCCCTGGCGCGCGGCGCGGCGCGAATACAGGTCGAGCAGTTCCGCGGCTGTGTCGCGGATGCGCTGTGCAGCTTTCTTCTTCGCCTTTTGCCAGGTGTCGGTGCCCAGTTTGTGCAGCGGCGCGCTTTCGGCGGGTGAGCCCGTGTAGCGGCTGATGAGGTCGAGCGCCTGCACCGGCACGTAAAGCTTGTCGCCGTCAGCGTATTCGAGCACCAGGAACTCGCTGGTGAGCCCGCCCACATCCAGCGTTTGCAGGCCCAGAAACCTGCCGACGCCGTAGTGTTCGTGCACGACGGGAGAGCCGGCGTGCAGGTCGGTCAGGTCGCGGATGATTTTTTCGGGATCGCGCTCGGGGCGGCGCCGGCGCCGGTCCTGCCGCGCGCGTTCGCCGAACAATTGCTCCTCGGCGATCAGCGCAAGATGCGGCTGATCGATGACGAGCCCGGTGCTGAGCGGCGCAACCGCGATGGCGACACGCGCATCGCCGTCCTTGAACGTTTCCCAGCGGTCGACCAGCACCGGCTCGATGTGCCGCTTGCGCAGGATATCCAGCAGCATCTCGCGCCGGCCCGCGGACTCCGCGGCGATCAGCGCGCGGCCCTGGAACTCGCCGAGAAAGGCGCTGAGCGCGCGCGCCGGTTCTTCGCTGCGCACGTCGATGCGCAAGTGTGGCGGCGGACGGGTATTGAAATTCTGGAAGGGCAGCGTCTGCGTCAACGGGTCCAGTTCGACGCGCGACAGCTCGATGCGCCGGAACGCGGCCAGTCGTTGCGACAATTCGTCCACCGGCATGAACACTTCGGCCGGTGCGAGAATGGGCCGCGCGGTGTCGTGGCTGCGCTGTTCATAGCGCGATTGGATCTCGCCGAACGCCTGCGCCGCCAGGTCGTCGAGTCCCATGTCGGCCGCAACGAGCGTGTTCGCCGGCAGGTAGTCGAACAACGTCGCGGTGGCGTCGAAGAACAACGGCAGGAAATACTCGATGCCGGCCGGCGGCGCACCTTCGGCGATGTCGCGATAGACGGACATGCGCGTCAGATCCCCGGGAAACCGATTGCGGAAGCGGCGCTTGAACGCCTGGATGCCATCGGCCGTCAGCGGAAATTCGCGAGCCGGCAGCAGCCGCAGCGCTTGCACGCGATCACCCGAACGCTGCGTCTCAGGATCGAACACGCGAATGCTTTCGACTTCGTTGTCGAACAGGTCGATGCGATAAGGCGTCGCCGCGCCCATGGGGAAAAGGTCGATCAGCGAGCCGCGCACGGCGAACTCGCCCGGCGCCATCACCTGCGAACTGGCTACATAGCCGGCGCGCGCCAGGCGTTCACGAAACTGCTCAAGGTCCAGCGTTTCACCGACGGGCAGATCGAATGCATGCGCGTCGATATACGTCTGCGGCGCAACCCGCTGCAGCAAGGTCTCCAGATCGACGATGACCACGCCCTTGGCGAGGCGCGGCAGCGACGCGAACATGCGTAGCCGCTGCGAGACGATGTCCGGATGCGGCGAGAACAGATCGTAGGGCAGCGTCTCCCAATCCGGGAACGCCTCGATATACAACTCAGGGCCGCAGAAGAAGCGCAGCTCGTCTTCGAGCCGGCTGGCCTGCCGCGCATCCGCAGCGATGACCAGCAGCGGACCGGAAGCGCGTCGCGCGGCTTCGGCGAGCCATAGCGAAGTAGCCGACCCATAGAGCTGGCCCCAGCGCACCTGCATCTGGGCCTTGCTCGGCAGCAGTACTGAATCTGACACTGAATCGCGCTGAGACATGAACTCGCTGAATGAGGGCGCCGCGCCGCAAAGAAAGCACAATGGACTGCGCTCGGGCCGACGCACAAGGCGTCCCCGAAGCGGCGCGCAGGGTAGCAGGGGACGGCGCGCAGCTCTAGCAGGAATGTGCGGTCGGACGAGGCGGAAGGGTAGGCAGGGCTGTGACCGAAAGGGAATGGCGCGCCAAGTCTGCGAAGCCCAGCATCTGGCGTCCCGAAATCGTTGGGCTTCGCAGACTCAGCCCAACCTACGCCTACTCAGCAGCCACTTACCGTCAGCGGCGTCTTGGTCCCCGGCGGTCTTTTCAGGATCATGAGCAACAGGATGTTGCGCCTGAAGGCCTACAGGGACGTATTCA
>Ga0307509_10000676_pt1 | contig 58105 bp, 58 predicted proteins | sample 10_EM_MG_FD_202245 | JGI IMG/M metagenome (GOLD analysis project Ga0307509, IMG submission 202245) | Populus trichocarpa ectomycorrhiza microbial communities from riparian zone in the Pacific Northwest, United States - 10_EM | ecosystem: Host-associated > Plants > Roots > Unclassified | place...
CAATTGTAGGTTCGGAAGGCATGGGAATGTGTCGGGCAGATGGTTATAAACTGTGCAGGCTTGGGTAAGTCGTCTAGCGGGCAGCTGTAGGTTGACAGGCACGGGAATGAGTCTGGGGGGCTGTTAGTCAAATATCAAAGAGTTAGAATATAACTCGCTAACTTGTTATATTGTTAAGGTCTCTTCTCCGTTGCTTGATGATTCTTCAACCACCGGGGGAGAGACCTACTATTTATACTAATGTTCATGCTACTTCGACTTCTTTAGTTTAAGAAGTATCTTCTTAAGAATTCAGTTCGTCAGAACAAAGTGCGAACACTGTTTGACCCTGAAAACTTGCCCAGCTCAACTCAGAGAATCTCCCGAACTGCTATTTGATCTGAGGGTGTCCCCACTCCACCAGTAGACAGTCTTCGATCTCTTCGTCATGATAGACTATATATGAATATGCGGTCCAAATGCCTACATACCAATAGTAATGTGGAATATGGAGTGATCAGTTCCGATATCCAGCTATCAAAGCATTATGCAGCAATATGCATATGCGACTGGAGTAAGAGGAGTAGTGTTCTCCAACCATCGTTCCAATCAGCTAAACATATCTTGAAACGTGCTCTTATCCAGTGGTCCGAGTTATCTTCCAGATGCCTCTAGGAAGCTTATAACTTCGGGAGCATAGGTTCGGATATATGGTCATCCTATTGAGCCATATACCTCGCTCTTAATTATTAGGTAAGCTATTCCCGCTAGGGTAATAAAAAGCCCCTGTTTTGAGCCCTAAGCTATATTGGTCAAAAACCTACTCCTGCAAATATATGATAGGAAAAAAACAAGCCACCCCAAGTTCCTCTAGTATAAGACCAACCGCCCATATGTCCCCACCTAGTGCTACCCTTCATCAAAAATAAGTAACTACACAAAACACCACCAGCAGGAAGCAACAACAAAATATACACAGGACTTCAAATAAGAGAATGTAATTCACCCCAGGCCAAGGTCCCCCCCAGAGGGCCACCCTTCTGAAATGGACCATAAATAAAAGAAACCAAATAAAAGAAACCTCTGTGAATATAATAATGCTTCCCAAGCATCCCAGCTTAGCCTAAGACTAGTGGGGGGGTTCTTGGATAACCTAAGTTCTGTAAGCTATTAGGAGTAACAGTTCAGGCATGCTCGTTCTAGTAGATTTTACGATACCCAGCCTGCTGGACTGTGGCAAGGTAGTACCCTTCAGCTGGGACTATCGGGATACTCAGCACCAGGGATGGGAGTGTATTTGGCAGCATGGTGCTAGTCTCAAGAGTGTTTAAAGTCCAACAACAGAGCGACCCTAGGCTAATGAAGCCCGAAAGGTTTGGCCATAGGGGATCATGAGACTGGTGAAGGTGTTTGGATGAGGTCCACCTTTAAGTTCCTAAAATTGAAGGCGAAAAGCAGGGTAGGAAAATAGGGTGGGGAAAGAAGCTTGCCAAAAATCCTATGGTTTAGAGCAAGTTATAGTATAAAATATTTGATATTGATAATTATTATAAAATTAGTATGATACTAGTATGAGTAGCAAGCTGTACTTGTTTCAACCCTTTTGGTTCACAATTCACATCTGGAGCAATAACCTATTCAGAAGTCTTGGCCCTTTTTGTCTCACTTGTGCCAAGACATCCTAATCCGATAATTGCTTGAATGGGGTTGCCAAGCCTCTACCGGGGCCTGAGTTTAGGCGGCCGTAAAAGGACTAGTGCGAAAATAGAGCCTGTTCTCAGTCCGCAAGCGTCATGTCCATTCCTTCTCCCCTTCTCTTCCTTCCACCTCCACACCTGACCACACACAACACTTGCACCGCTCTCAGCCTGCATCCTTACCGCCCCTAAAAGTCAAGCGACCGCACGGGTGCCAGCATCATAGAAAGCTTGGCTTTCATCGATAACAGGCACTAAGGCCTACGATAGAATACTCGCACAGCTCTTCCTCCGGTAAGCTCTCCCTTTTGCCTCCGGGGCTCTTTTTCATTATAATCATCTTTTCATTTTTTTCTTGTTTCCATCTTGTTTCTCAAGCGAGCTGTGTACCCCTCCAGTGTGAGTCACTCGATATCATTTGACGCGTACTGACGCGTCACACCACAAGTGCTCTGAAACAAAAGACAAAGTATTTAAGGAGCTTATTTCCCCCACTTTCTTCCTCTCTTATCCGTCCAACCTCACAATAGTTACGCCTGTTTGGTTGGCCGCTAACAAATTGATAAGCTTTACAGGTACAATAAGCTTTGTCTTGAGCTGTGGGAACTTCTTCAGCGACTGTCAACTAAATTCTTTTTTCCCTACTTCGTACTGGACTTGTGGGAAACGAAAAAAAATCATGGCCGATCGCCACGAAAGAATTGAGAGGGTTCGGGATCTTAGGTTCAAGAAGATCATGAAAAATCTACGCCCTTCCGCAACTGCTGAAGCTCCTGGCACTGCGGGTCCTAGTACAGGCCGCAACACTACTGCAACCAACCGTGGCACTCAAGCCGAGTTTGAAGATAATGATAATTACGACGAGGTTGGACCTGGCTTGAAGGACGAAGCTGCTGCGAGGCTCTTGCAGCGTCGTTCTAAGCGTAACCCTGTTGTAGCAAGGTATGTTTGAATAGAAATCACATCAACTCTTCAGTCGAAGGCGGGCAACATGTATTGATATTAGAGGTAAAAGTCATGTACTAATCTTAGTACTGGATTTAGTAATCGTATTTCTGAAAAGACTCGCTTCTCTAGCAATCGTGTTTTATCCCGTAGTGATCTTATCGCTTTATCCGTCCATGCAGACACAATTGCGAGAGTCTTGAAGAAGCCTAGCCCTAATGCGGCAGACTGGCAGACTATTAGAGAAGCACTTTACAAACTTCCGTTTGAGAATATGAACCAAAAGATTGTGCATTCTTCTGGAGCTATGAAGCAATTACTCAGGATTGAGCAAGATCGTTTTGATATTCCGGAGGATATTTCTTTGGATGCTCAGATGATCCTCAAGAGATGGAGGAACGGGGACTACGACCCACACTTACTTCGCGGAATTGATCTCAATCAGACTATTACACATGTCAAAGGAAGAGGTGCGAAGAACGTTAAACGTACTAGGCACTATAAGCTCGAGGAGGATTACGATTGGAAGAGGGATGATAATGTAGAGGGGAATCATGAATTGTTTGTTGGCGAATGGTGGCCTCTTCAAATTTGTGCCTTAAGAGATGGAGCTCACGGCGAGATGGAAGCTGGTAAGTTTATATTGTCTCTGCACTTTCTATTATTTGTTCCTTTTATTAACCTTTTTCTCTTCCACAGGTATTTCTGGTAATACCATTATTGGTGCGATCTCCGTTATTGTCTCAGGTGGTGCCCTTTATCCGGACCTCGATGAGCTTGATAGAGTCCTCTACTGTGGCACCATGGGAATTGAGGCTCCAATTAATTACGCAGTCGATCCAACCGAGGAGCACGATCCCGGTGACCGTATTCCGTCTCACAACACCAAGCTACTAATGATCTCGTACAAGAACGGGACTAAGATTCGCCTATTCCGTTCGGCTAAGTCCCAGTCGCCGTACGCACCCGCAGAAGGCCTTCGCTATGATGGCCTCTACACTATTCGAGCCTACGAAATACTCGATAAAAAGAACGCCGTCTATCGTTTTGAAATGATAAGAGAAAGCGGTCAACCAGCAATTCGCGGCGACCCCGACGACCCTGGTTGTAAACCTAATAAAGTCGAACTTGCAAAGTGGCAGGGAATCAAGAAGACTCTAAAAGGGGAAAGATAGATTGTCACTTTTGGTGCTAAACTGTCTAGTTGCTTTCTTTCATCTTCCTCCACTTTCATATATTGGCATGAATTTCCTTTCCTTTCCCATCCAAATCTCTTCTGTTCACTATTCTTACATTCACGAGTTTTGGTTTAATGACTTGGCTTGAAATACTCCTTCATGATGATGAATAATGTCTTGAGATGAAACATATTCTTTGGATCGCCGACCGGCATGTTAGTTACTGGTCACTTATCTGGCTAGTCACTTACGAGCATGTAATATTAGCCCTGTACGCTTGAGTTGCGTGTTTTCACTGCTTTTTCTTTCTTTCTCTTCCTTGCTTCATACTCAGTTCTATCCATTTTTTCTTCTGAGGTTTCTCTCTCGTTTTCTTGATCGCAGTTATTTTTGCTAATGTTGGGGGCCTGATGTACACGGAGGAAGTAAGGAGGGGAGTTGGGAATGGGACATGAGAGGGTGGGAGCCGGACAAACTTGATGAGCAGCTTAGAAACCAAACTTTTTTTTTTCAAATCGTGCTTAACATCCATTAAAAGCCTTCAAGGTGGAATGACATACAAGTTAACATGCTAACTCCTGACAATACTTGCGGAAACTGTGTCCAAGAGGGATGTGGTATCGTGATTTTTTTTTGAATATTGATTTTGTTTTTATCTCCTTTGATTTTTATTTCCTTCCTTCCTTAATTGACCCACTTGCTAACATAGTGTAATGTGAATACTTGTTTCTCACTTAGTTGATCTGTCCTTAATATAGGGGTTACATAGTATATATTGTTTCTCTTATGAAAGAGTTATCCGAACCAACTTAAAGGATTAGTACGACCACTCCCCTGCTTATAAGAGATATAAAGTTATTTGCCAATAACGTATTTACTTAATATTCTGAATACCGAACAACAAGTAAACTTGATTATTGCTCTTTGAGTATAATAGTATCATATTTCTAATGATTGTTATATAGTGAAATAATGGATTTTAACTTAGATTTTTTAACCAGCCTGAGCGGGTTTATTTGTTTATACAAATGTATTTACAGTATGTAAAAGAGATAGTACTCTTCTTACTAGACTTAAGGTATGATATGGTGTTGAACCATTTAAAGATATTAATATTATAAAAAGAGAATCTAATGTTTTTATATTTGAAGATTGAATAATATTTTATCTAAAATTAAAGGATATGGAAAGGAAGGGGTCATAGGAAGGGGGTATAAAACTAGGTTGTAAGTACTACTAGCAAAGTCTAGAAAGTGCAATTATGGCCATTCCTCAACATCTGCCCACCTGTAATATAAATTCTATGGACTATGAGACTACCTGTACAACAATCTCGCCTGTTCTTCCAATTTCTGTTTGAGTGGATACTTGAGTACTTGGATTTAAGATAAAGAGAATGGTTTGTATTGCAAACCACTCTTATACAGCTGTTAAACTGATCTACTATATCATCATCGCCAACTTGTCAGTATTATTGCGGTAACTTTAATGCAATCAGGAAAGTTCCCCCAGCGGCGATATTCTGTAATCCATACTAATGTCGAGTCCGCAATATCGCGCGCGGATATCAAAAGATGAACCACTTGTGCATTTATCAAGGAAAGGAAGTCGGAAGGCTCTCAGAATCCATATCTGTAGATCACCCACACCACCTACGACCCTGATACCCATTGCCCGTGGTATTTGTTTTTCGCGGAATTCAAATTGGATACTTGTCGAATATGTGCGCGGGACCTTTTATATAGTGGCCAGAGCGGGGCCTATTTTTATTGATTTAAAACCACCCATTAAGCTAATACTCTTGCTAATACCCCTTTATATTTTCGGGCGGTGTAATCTTTTCTTTCATTCACAATACCTGATTGAGGGGGAGCATGTGGCGTTGAACCTACGCCTTTGTTCATTCAAGCCAACTTCGCCAGAGGATGGCCGATTTCGTCCACGAAATCACAAGCAACCTGAGAACAAAGAAGAGCGCCGACCGCAACTTTCGTTATAGTAGCACGCGATCGCCGAGACATGTTAAGCGATCCGGTCCTTACAAAGAGCTTGTTTGGTGCAGATTTCTGTGGGCGAAGGTCAATGCAGGGACAAACTGTATTAGAGCTTCTTGATATGTATCACGTCATATCGCATGCCCAGTCTTGTAGACCCCAAGTCGCTCGATGAGGAGCTATAGTGAGAGGTAACAGACCAAGCGAGACCTCCACCATGGAGACTGTTCTCAAAGATGGCTTGTCCAACTTCTGATCTTGGGCCCGCCCACTGACAAAAATACTAGAACCCCGCCGACCACATGGTGACCGCAATCAATGGTCTCGAGTACGGTACAGTTGCCCTGACACGGCATACAGAGCTTCCAATATGGAGCAATAAAGCACTGCGTTGTTCCCACCGAGCCTCCCTCCACTCTCCTCCGCTCTCTACACGTCCCGACAGAGTTGCATTTGCCCAGTAGCCGAATGGAGGCCAGGCAGGCACGGAGGTGATCACGTTGATTCCCCTTAATCCGAGGTATACTCATGGGTTTCTCGGTAAATGTAATTTGCTCAAGCTTTCCCTAGCATCAGCGCCCATGCCTCCTAGAAGTGGAACTTGTGGGCAACTGGTTACCAAGCGCGAGTGCTAGTTTATGACTCACACGGTGATCCAGAACATTTGTTCATGGGGGATGGGGGATGGGGGATGCATGAGATTCTGGAGTAGGGCTTTGGAAGGGGCTTTCGGCTGGTTTCCGCACGGCCGGAGAACCGGGTAATTTACTCTTGAAATCTCTTGGTTGAGGTTTGCCGTTCAGGAAGGAAAGCCAACACGGTGCCAGCCAGGGGGTGGGGAAAACAATGCTGTGAATCGAGTGCTCTCAGATTGTTTATTGAAATCCTCGGCTTATTCATCCTGTCTTTTATTTGTTGCTCTGCCCCTCACTTAGAAACTAAATGGAATAGTAGCTAGTTATCATTGCTCAATTGTCACTCGATTTTCGATACTTTTCCAAGATTTTGACCTCCATTTCACTCTTCCGGACGTTTCATTGTCCCAGACGGTCTACTCAGGATTTTGGCAATCAGGAACAACGGGCCGCGATTGTATTGCCATGGGTGTGGCGGTAGGTGTTGAGATCGAGAGTGAAGGAAGGGAAACACCCGTATAGGTGGGCGCTGCAGTAGCTCACTCTCTTACTTGTATCTGGCATAGAGAATTTAAAAAATAAGGCAGGTCCCCTTTTTTCCTCTTCGCTGGTCGGGTGGTTGTGTAACAGGTGTATTCTCAGATACTTACCGCCAGAGACAAGTGCAGTACAGTATCGCAAGAACTGGAATAATTGAGAAGCACCATAGGACGTTGGAGCTGCCTCTCTTAGTAAGGTCTCTTGGATCCTTTCTTTTTATTTGTCTCGGCTAAAAGCTGAAAGAGAACCTCTTTTGTTGTCTGTTCTCCCTCTGATCCAAAGGGGAAATTCCGGACTTCCTAGCGTCGCCCTCAACCACTCTAGTTCCAGTGATGCATGGAGAATGATCTGAATAGCAGTGCCAAGTCTCCGGAACTGACTGTGTAGTAGCTACAATGATATCGCCTTGTGAGCAATATCAGTCAGCATCTACATCTCGCGATATCTCTACCAAGCACGTCAGTCGGGTGAGACAAACCTTCAATAGGAGCTATAATAGCACTAATCCCCTCCGTTTCTCATCCCCCAACAGCTGCACCCACTCCAACCCCAGCCGAGACTGAAACGAGAAAACAATCAATAATTATGACTATCTATATCCTTCATAATTTCGAATCTTCCTCCAAAAAATAACTCAGCGCTGGGGGCGGATCACCTACCGGTGTTCGCAATCAAGGGACGAATGGACGAAGCGAGCAGAAGTCTCGGTAAGGAGGACGGGGGGAAAGAGCAACCCGGAGGATCGGGTTGTGAGCGGGAGATAAATGGTCTATCCGCTACCAGACCTGGACTGGATTTACTCATCCATCAATCCGGCCACTATCAAGAGATTTCCTGGTTTCGACCCGAACTTCTTGCGGGAAAGGGCAATGCCAACGTTGGGCTTAGGACTGTTTAGATCCTTTTGGTGCTGGCGCCCCGAGGAGTTTCGAGCAAAACGCGTGGGCTGATTTAGTAGGGTTCCTACATGGCGTTTAGGCTAAGCACACGCACTGGCTTAGTGCATTATGGTGCGATCGTTTACAATGTTCTAGGAAGGAAGAACGGTGTTGTCAGGAGGTTAGTGTTTGCTAGAGGCCAATGGGCTCTTTGGGGGGGTTCTACTCCCGTGCGAGTGTTATCCGCACTTTGTGGCTGCTTGTGCTGTGGCTCTGAAGCAGGGGTACTCTACTAAGTCCAAACGGACTTTCCCGTATTCAACCTCTTTCTTCTATTCGATTCCAATGCTGATAGGGTCCGTAGTTGCAAACCTCGATTTCTGGACAAGCCTAATGATAGATAAGTAACGCCTTTTCGGGTCTCACCATCCCAAGCTCTCCATAACCCCGCCGATACAAGTACCAGGCTCCAAGCCCAAGCCTAAGCTGTTAGCATATGTACTGGCATACACAGGCACAATGCCGTACCTGTTGGTGCCCCCGCCCCGGGTGTTAACTCGAATGTATCTGCCGGTGCAGCCGGATCTGACAAGTCCAAGCGCACTAGATCCCTTTATCCTGGGGGCATGGAGAATGGAGTATGGAGCAGGTACCTAAACAACAACCACCTTAATATCGTGGGGCCAAACAGTGGTAGCCATTTCTGGAGGCTTTCCCTGTATTTTGGGCCATTTACTTAGAAGTGGTTAGTATTTACTCCGGGCTTACTCTCATTCCCATATGCTAAATCCGCTCTCACAGAGCGTTGAGTGTAATATTAGCACTCGGATACTAAGGTTTCAATCTGATTTATTATAAGGTACATAACCCGTCCAGGTTTTACAGCACCTAACAGCAGTACAATCCCGAGGCACGCCAGCTAAACCTGCCTATCCCGCAGTACATCTGGAAAGTACCACCCGCGCGACCTGTGAGTACCCCACCACAGAGACTAGAGGCCCGGCCAGAACACAGCAATCTCCAAAAATAAAGCACAAAATAAATCCACCTCCAGCACCCCATAAACCACTACCGTAGACAAGGATGCAGCCCCATCCAAGCCCACACTCCGGCAGACCGGTCACGCACCCCAAGGTTAGTCTGTGAACAGGATTTTGGAGGGGTGGGGATGGGGTTTAAGTTATAGACTATGCACATGCAGTGGTATATTTGTTAAAAGAGAAGAAATTCCGCGAACACTTTAAAGACAATAATTGGTGAATTCAGATTTTCCAAGGTGCTAACTAGCTAGGCTCGGATATTTAGTTATCGAGCCTGTTGCCAATCACTACCCCAGTGTCCAAGGATTTTATCGCTGTCCGGAGCATAGTCGTGGTTCTCAGATGGAACTATAATTCTGAAGTCAGCTCGATCATACCCAACAGACAATGGTATCAAGTGCAATTCGCCGGCTTTATTCTTCCTTTCCTCTTAGGTGAGCGCCGAAGGGTAATTGCCTACCCACCAGGAACCCACTCGCGCCGGATAAGGATAGTTGAAAAACAAATAGGGACTTTGCGATTTCGCATCCCGAGCCAAATCCTAGCAATCTGGTTGGACCGTAACTGCATTTGTCTCACATCCGGAGTCTTTTCGCAAAGTCTCTAATATATTAAAGGTTCTGTACTGCCTGAGGGTGGATATTGCTAGTAGCAGGAGGTCGACGGATCCTGCTACCGTACTCGAGTACGCAGTCACTGGATCACTATGATAGATCGGAGATGCTGTATGCGGTAGGAGCTGGAATGATCGAATCTCACCTAAGGTGTCCAAAATTCCCCTCCATAGACAAATGGGGGAACTACCCCGGAAAAAGAAAAGCTTTTCAGCCCTCCGCTGAGACAAACAAAAAGAGGGATACAACAGACCTTGATAGAAGAGGCGGCCCCAACGCCCTAGCGTGAGCTCCAATTATTCCGGTTCTAACGTTAGCCCTACTCACCGTACTGGGACGAACGCCATAATTGAATTCTAGTGGATAGATCGGTAGATGGAGATTCTGGAGGAAAAAGAAATATCCGATATAAGTTCACATCTTTAGGCATTTTAGATTGAGCCATTATTAATGCCTTTTTCCGGCCTGTCACGATATGTCCCCGTCGGCGGGATCGATTCCATTCCACTCGGAGGAATATCATTAGAGGTGGCAAAAGGCACATACAGCGTGGCAATCTAGTTCCAGAGTCATGAGGTCCCTCGTGTCGAAGAAGCGGGTAGAACTGAAATAGAACTGCGCGATACCACCTACAAGTCATTCAGGCTCCGATTTAAGTTTTTGTACTTCGAATCGATGCGAGGGATATTACGTCTCGATTGGGCTCCAGTCCAAAAGCGCTAAGAAAATGAACCAGATCATTGATGCTAACGCCTGGCGATGCATCATGAACAACTGTCTTGAGCGGGTTTCCACCGCCGCAGTACTGTACCACTGTGAAGTGAGCACATAGCCCGTCCACCTAACGTCCCTGCTATCCGCACTTTCCGGTCACGATACAAGACCATCCCTAAGACATACCAAGAACCAACCAAAGCCAAGTTGGGCCTCAACAATCGTACTAGGAGTACTTGGGTACGAGGAACAAATAAGCACGATGGCGTCGTTGGTACGTTCTCTAAGGCTGAATGAAATCCCTGCGGATCAACACAGCAAATGCCTTGAAAAGGAAAAATGAATACGAAGCGCACTGTGTCCAAAGTCATCGATGTGCGAGCATTTCTTGCCTACTGGATGCAGCTATATATAGCCACATCCAGGGAGGGATATCCAGGAAATATCTTGAGAAATAAATTACAAGCCTAACCGACACGTTTCACAGCATTTGGGCTCCCACGGGGGTGCGGTCAGGCCAGTGAAAGGCGTTGGCAGATCACTGGTTCGTAACACTAGGGTGGAGGGCTTGCACGAGGGGCCTAGCTGGTGTTAACATAAGCTAATAGTGGGTGTTGGCGACCTAGTTTCTTGATCCCGCTAGGTTACGGTGTAAAAATCATGAAATCTTGTCTAGAATTGGGAGCTCTAAATGCCAGCTCCCACTATACCTTTATGCCTTTATGAGGGCATGATTTCAACAAGATGGGGTTCAAGATGTTTTAAGAATAAACTATTTCAGAATCACAAAGGACCAAGTTCAAGAAACCCAAAATCTGTCGGGACTTTCGTGGGCCCTTGGTGCGAGCGATAACCTCTAGCGACACCTACCGGTATTGAGAACTCCCACCCATGTCAGACTACACAAACCCTCATGTAGTGGGGTCTGCTCGGCTGATCGGGTATCGACTGGGGATGGTATGACGGGCAACTATCGATACGGGGAATGACAGGCCTGGAATTATTATTTGACAGAACATAATTACAGGGATATAGCAAGCCATCACACTTTGGTTTTTTTAACCCTAACTAAACCCCCAGTTCACTGAACTCCCCAACTCTGCCTAACATGTCTGATCATGGTGGGGTTGATTTAATCCACCTAACAAGAGAGACCATTAGCGAAATTCAGCCCTCGAGCTGGCCGAACAAGCACCAAATCTCGCTTATGGTCAAGCAATAACAAGCAGATACAAAGGATAGACATCACCGGGCGCAGACATGTCACTAAACAATTAAAACCGATCAGCAAAAATCCACCTTGTCCTACAGTTGTTCAACCAAAGCACCCCGGACTGCCGTCAAAGCCGTGCATTAGCTCCCGTAACCATCCGGAAACCCTTCCAAGTATAAAGTAAATCCCCACCCCATCATAAAATCCCACACACAGTATCACCAGCAATTGAGTAAACCAAAGGCCTTAATTAGTAACCCAAATAATAATAAAAATACTCACGATGGTTGGCACTTCGTACCGGTACCCTATTGGTACTCGGAGGCGCTAGGATACTAGAACGAGAGAGAAGATAACGCTTTCCCATCTAGATTAATTTCTATGCGGACATATCCGAGCCTTGGTCAGCTGGAGAGTGACAGGATCGTGGTGTACCCTCGTACTGTTGGATGTAGCACACTTGTACTGGCTCCGGGTGGACTCTCCTAGACCGCTGCACCCTAATAATAAAAACAGAAAACCGAGAGGATTCCCGCCCAGATGAAGACATGGTGCAGAATGCCAGGCCTGACAGAATATCCGTCGCCGGAAAAGTCAAATCCTAAGGGGTGTTGAGTAACTCCCTTTGTCCTACGCATGACCCCGAATGCATTAAGCCAAAAAAATATTAGTCCTTTCCATTTCGGCCACTTCCCTTTCCCCCCCCTCACTGCTTACATAAGCATGCAGTATTATAATATGCAGGCTTTAACAGCCGCAAAATACACCTTGTCTCGTTTGCTGAAGTGTTTAGAATCAAGCTTCTAGATGATTGTGTGTAGCAACGGGGAGCTTCAATTGGATTAGAATCGGCACCTCCCCAGGATGAAATACCGTCATAATAATATCATTGCTACCCTTGAATAGTGAGGACATGGACCTGGAAAAAATAACCCCCCCTGGCCCACGTTTACCTGAATATCAGCCAGGGGCTTAGGCTATGAGAAAACCCCATCGCTGGAATTCTGTCAAACCGGGCATTCTATTATTCCGGTAATCAAAAAGTAGCAAAAAACAAGCCCACCGACCTTGATCGACTAATCCAAAAAAACAAAAACCCTTACTTACCGCGCAGATTATCAAAGTATCTTAGAATCCCAACCTTGGCTGTCCTTGATTCTCAAACTTTGGCAGAATGACGTAGCTATACATAAGGCACGAATTCTCTCAGGTGGCTAGCGGTAGCATGATTCACCCAGTTCACTTCACTTCACTTCACTTCACTCCTCCCGAGGCTCGAAAAAAGAAAGGGAAAGGGAAAGGGAAAAGAGCAGCTGAAAGACCCCCTCCCCCACTAGATCTTTGTGCCCACTTCCTGAATGTGCTACCCAACCCTCCAACTGCGGTGGTGGTGGTGGTACAAAAAAAAACTAAAAATCAGATTCACTTCCATGCAATGTACTATGGTTACCACCTTACTTACTCCCGATACCGTGACTCTACATAGTGGTGTACCGTATACGGGTAATACAGTACAGCACGGATACAGTCCGTCAGCAAGTCTCGCACAAGCAAACTAACACCCGCGGGACGCCTCTGCCGGAGTCCGGCTGTCTGCACGTTGAGGCGCAGTCAAAGTAAGGAGGAAAATGGCAACGACAAGACTTGTAGGAAAGCTCGGGACATGTTTACTTCGCCAGGTTAATAGAGTTGCAGACACCAGTACCAGTCAACGAGTTCTAATATATCAAGCGAGCTAATACCTATACCATGTAAGGAGGAGAACGCCAGCCCCTGTCAGGGGAGCTTTTTGTATCTGAACCTGGGGTTTACAGGACTGGCGGAGATGGTGGGATTTCCAGAGTTACTATGTATATACTCGAGTATGATGAATGAGGAGGGGTGGAAGGTCATCCACACCGTAGTAGTGCACACCTGCGCAAGTATTCGGTATGAAGTACCGGACCTGAGCGAAGGGGTTGAGAATGTTGTACCGTTATTCTGCCTACATTTGAGAGCCCACACTAAATTCGGGCTCGAATTTTTAGGTAAATTTATGCATCCTGCTTCATGCCGGATAACTCGTACTCGAGCACGGGCTATTGCCTTACTCACCATCGGCGGTCAGGCCCCCGCGGTCCGGGACAAAAACACCCCGGGGGTAATTGGGTTTTTCTAGACGGGGTATCACTTACGATATTTGATTTGGGCTCGCTGGATCTCATGAGATGGTATTTTTATGCCCTATTAACTAAGCCTACTGCGGTTGAGTGCAGCGATTTCCGCCCCGCAATCCGGCGGTGGATTTAACCAGCCTTTGCGGCACCCAATTCCCTTCAGGGAAGGGGAGGGGAAGGTTTGTGAAAGGTGTGTGGTGTGGTGGGGTGTTGGGGGTTGTGGTGTGGGGTTAGATGCATGGCCGGATTGGGAAATTCCTCATCCTTCGTGGGTACTATTGGTCAAAGATGAAGTTTTTAGGTTATTGATATTCAATGGTATGTAGGTTCGAGTGAGTGGGTACAGTGCTGCAGCGTAGCAGGAACAATGAACAGAGGTGGAGAGAGAGGGTGATGCGCCAAAAATCTAGCTGCAAAACATCAAAGTTGGTAAGGCTGTGTGCAGCATCATGCCTCCTCCTGTTCGCTGTCCCCCATGCTCGTATTCTGCTATGACATAAGGCTATTTTTGGAAGATTTAAGAGTCTCAGTACCAGGAAAGAAGAAGGAAAGAATGGAAAAGGTCACTTTGAAATTGGTGGGAGTTTTTTCATTTTCATTTTTTAAAAAAGAGTTAAAATTAAAGACCAATCGCAATTGGAGGAAGGAGTGTAATTGGGATATATGCATCCAGACACAAAGCTAGAGGGGGTTTTCAGTTGTTGAACAGCTCATAAAGTGCATCAGCCCTAATTAGACTGCAGACGCCAAGTGCTACGGGTGAAGGATCATGACTTAGTTAGTGAATAAGTGAGTGATACGAGAGAATATGAGTGTAGTCCGGGGGGAGGGGGGCATGGAACGACAGTCTGGTTACGCTCCAGCTCCGGCTCCCTCCCAAGAATCATACCTACTATACCCCACAGGAGAATATAAAAACCCCCTCCACCTCCCTCCCTCATCCTCAATTCCTCACCAACACCGGTCCAGGAAAGCACACACAAGCCAATTCACAAGTCCTCCATTTGCCTCTTTTCACTCAATCTTTCCTCTCCATCTTAAACCAACCAAAGAAGCCTATCGTACCTTCTTCCATCCAAATTCCAAAAAGACAGAATGCAGTTCACAACCTACATCCTCGCAACCTTCACCCTCATCTCTGCCGCATTGGCAAACCCCGTTGACCTGGTCGAGCGCGAGATGAAATGGTGTGGTAATCAGGAATATGATACTACAAAAGTAACCCCTTCCTTTGTTTCCCTCCAATCGCGTCCGGCACAAGTATTCTTGGACTAAAGGAACCCAAATGACAGTACACCTGCTATCCCGGTAGCGGCAACCTCCTCTGTCCGATCGATCACGGTGATGTCTATCTGCCATGCGGGAAGGACTGCTACAGTAGGAATGCTGTATTATACCCTGCCGCCCCCCCCACCCGTGTGAGACCCTTGCTAATAAGAATACGATAGTACGTCTGCGTGGACAACCACCTCTGCCCGGTGAATTTCCCGAAACGTTGTGGTGATGCCTGCTACAACCCTAACGAGTACCACTGCGTCAATGGAATATTGGTCCATAATTAAGCGTTCTCCTTGGCCATGACCGAGAAAGTCAAGGAGGGGTAGAAGGAGAGTGAATGAGAGGGGGATCGCGGGTACACTAAACGGATCTAAGCAACCTTAAGATCGGGCAACTCATAACCTAGTGTTTCTTATGTTTGGGATGATGGATGGATAGTGATATGTATTTGCGGGGTGAGGAGTTTACGTCTTACGTTGGAAATATTCTTTGTATTGGACACGTTTTCTTGCTTATCTTTCGTCTGTGGAAAACGGCCAGTATCAGTAACGGATCACGAGTGATGGAGGGAGGGGGTTATTGAATGAATTGATTATTTTTATATAAAAAAAGGCTCCCCCGTCGTGCTCCTCGTGATGGTTCTGCGTACCGGGCGCGCGAGATGGAGAAATCGTTAGCAGCGAATCACCCAGATATCCAGTCCTGACACTCCAACTACCAGGAGCCCAGCCTTTTTTCAAGCCAGAACCAAACTCACCCACACCAGCAAAGAATCTAAGAACCCCCTCCAGCGACATCCCCGACTTAATCCATCACTAGTACACCTACTATTTGTTTCCCAAAGTCTTTGTTCGCATATGCCATACTTCCCCGAATGTCTGATAATCCGACTCACTGCCGTTCCAAAAAAAAAATGCAACCGGAATAAGCATCTCACCCTATCGATAAGCAAAAGTAACTGCAAACTGCAAACAACCCTAACCAACCACCCACGCCTAGACGACCCTAGAATCGGTCGGAACAGCCCGGACCTGCACATCACGATAAAGCACTCCATCAGTCTTATGATATAGTATTATATTATACCTCCCACGAATCATAAGCACGTCCGCAATAGGTAGCACAAGACAACATACCCGTACCACCCTACAAGTAAAACAAGCACGATACGAGTTTATTATCCCAACCACACCAAGACCACACTCTACGCACGGCACGGCAAGGCAAGTGAGCAAGCAAGCAAACACACACACACCCCTTTCAAAACCCCTAACCCCGCACCCCCCTCCCTCCCTCCCACTTATGATACTCCATACTGTGCCACAAACCAAGTCCCAAAAAGAGCCGAGTGAGCACTCATGAATATTCACCAGGCCCAAGGCGTGGGCGGTACAAAGAGCCAAGAGATGACTCCCATGCTGGATGAGGAGGCAGAAGGGTAGGTAGGTGAGTGGATCGACGGGTTGCTAGCCATCGCGGGGGGGGGAGGGGTGTTAAAAAAACGCGATTTCGATTGAGCATGATATTATGGGAAATTTGAGGTTTGGATGGAATTAATCGTACCTTTCGAGGTATCATAATAATATTATATTATTATTATAATAAGCAAATTAAGGGCCTGTTCGGGAGCCGGACAAACCCAGGGTCTAAGGGTGAAAACCCGTGGCTCGGAGAGATCCTGTGGTTTTAGAAATAGCTCTGAGGTGTTCAGCAATACATCAAACCATGTTTACCTAGAAACTCGAAACCTGTGAAAATTGTCCCAAAAAACCGAGGTCTGAAGCTTTACCTCCAAAGGTAAAATTTGAGCAAACCATTCATTCCTTCCTCAGAGTCACAAGTAGCGGTATCCTCATCACCAACAAACCAACCAAGAAGAACAAACTAATCTGGGTAACGGCAATGCCAACTATTTGAAAGATTTCCACTCAGCTTTCTCTCTCTCCCGAACACACTCCTTAATCCACTCGTATCATAACCCGCTTCCCTACTCGGCATGAATGCTAGTGAGCCTAGGTTTTGAAAACCCTTACTTTATCTTCTGATTACAGCCGAATAGGCCCTAAGTTGGTGGTATCATACTGTAGGTTGGTTTCACGGTGGGCTATGAGTGGGACGTGTGGCACCCTGAGTACCGCACTATACTCAAATGCAAGAGGAATGTGCTGAGACGTTGTAGTTGCTTCACCCGGTGGGTGCTGTGTATTTTTTCTTTTTCTTCTTTTAGGCCTTGTTCGGCGCGCCATTTTCAAGGGCATAAAAACGACTTTGACAGCATAAATTATAGCAACCAAAACTTTTTATATAGGGGTGTGTTCGGCACATACAAAAATATTGTGATATTTTTATTTTCACAATATAATTATAAAGCCCTTTATAATGTTACTTATCATACACTTACAATTCCTAATCAAACATGTAATCTAAAGTCTCAATCCTACAAGTACAAGAGTAGATTAGTTTTCGTTAGGATCTATCTCTACGGCGTCGGCAGAGGTCTCGTTCCCCAGGCCCACCGGTTTAGCCGGCCCAGATGCATCCTGCGAGCTCTCTCCCTTCTCTTCCTCCTCCTGTCCAGGACCCTCGGTACCAACCTCCATTTCAACCACGCCAACGAAGCCTCCCTCCCCCAGGTCCACTTCCTTTGCCGGCTCAAGCTCTTCCCCTTCTACTACAACTGCGCTCTCTCCCAACTCACTGTTTCCCTGCTCTGCCCCTTCATATGCTGGCAGCTCCTTGCCGTCTTGAACAAACACCCTTGCGAGTTCGTCTTCAACGCTCTTTAGCCTACCTCTCAGACCCTCCACACTCTTCATCTTCCATTTGAGCTCTCTGAGCTCATGCTGGACGCTGCTGCGCTCTCTTTCAGTTCCTATCCTGTCAAATTCCCAGCCTCTCTCATCCAATTGCAATTGGAAAGTGTGGTATTTCTTGAGCTGTGCGCGAGAGGATATCGTGATGAGGGTTATCCCGCGTTCCTTGGCAGTTTCATAGAGAAGGCCTTCAACGTCTTGGGAAACAGCAGATGTTCCCTCATCAATGAAAGCATATTTAGGCTCCTAAGTAACATCAGTTCATATATTAAGGCTATTTATGTAGGGGGTGCTCACGTGATAGAGAAGTCTCGCCAAACTGATTCGTTGCTTCTCACCACCACTCAAGACGTCCTTCCACTCCTTACGGCAGTCCCACCCATCCTCCCTGTCTGGAAGATATCCCAGGCGGACGGCGTCCAGTATTCCTTTTAGCTCATGATCGGACCGCCCGTCTGCGCGCATTTCCATTTCCGTGTGTGGATAGATAACTTGATCCTGGAAGACAAAAGTATTAGAACATACAATTCAACAAATTAGGTGCATATAAATCGAGGATAGCGCACCCTCAATGTGCCCTGGGCAAGGTAGGCTCTCTGGGGGAGGAACATAATGCCATCCATCCCTCCGCCACGGGGTCTGCTGACAAGGCCTCTGTAAACCGGCCAAAGTCCCGCAACAATCCTAGCAATACTCGATTTCCCAACGCCATTCGGTCCCAAGATCAACAAGTGCTCGCCTTGCTTAACTGTGATATCCAGGCTCTCCACCAATTCTTCTCCGCCCCTTGGCCAGAGCCCTGGAGCAACAATAGGAACACCCTCGAACCTAACACCGTCATACCCTTTGTGAAGAGTACCTTGAATATCGGCCATCCCGTACAACTCAGGTCGGGGGGTCGAGTACGCTTGGGAATGGACTCTATGAAGCGTTGATACAAGAGTATACACCCTCGAAGTATAGCCCGCCAATTCAGATAGGTCCTTGAAAGAGTACATCATACGACCACCAGCATCCGCAAGAGACAGCATAAGCCTCTTATTAGTAATGAAGCCCTTCATTCGGTCTCTTTCCCTACCTGCAGGCTCGGCTCCAGCGAGCTCAAGAACACCGCCAAGACCGCCCCAAGCAGGTAAGAAGACAGGGAGAGAGGTGATCAAGTACCCGAAGGCCGCTAACACACATTGTTAGCACCACCAAACTAAACCGAAAGGAGCAAACTTACACCAGCTGTACTTCAAGACGAAATCTTCAAGCATGTTGTATTGGATTTTAACCTAATGCGGCAATATTAGGAAATTACTCGGCCAAGATTAAACACCAGGCAGTCATACATTATAAATGCCCTCCATAATTTGTTTTAGATCTTTGAAGCCCTTCTCCAAGAACACCTTCTCCATGTCAGCGCCGCCGTAGAAGGCAACCTCTTCGGCATTTCCAATCAGCCGGGCTGCAGAGGGTTGATAAGTAAATTGACCAGCCAATATGTATAATCATACTTACTATGTAGCCCTCTGAAGTCACCTTCACGCTTAGCTTGGGCAGCTGCAAGTCTCCCAAATGGCGGAGAAAACTTCTTCAACATCCATGCAGTGCCACCGTAATTGAACATGATGCCGGCTAATGCCATTGGACCCAACGATCTCATAAGTTGGTAATTGAAAACCACCAAGTCCAAAAAGGGTTTGCCAAGAGAAGAGTACAACGCAGCGGCCGAGTCGCAGAACAGCGGAAGATCAGAGGTGATAAACTGATCAGCTCCTCCGCCCGTCAAGCCGCCATCGAGATTACCGAGCTTGTAATAGGTTTGCCTGTCATTAAGATACAAGTCATGTATGTACCGTGTCAAACGAGTGCGGAAAGCTATTGAGATTTTCGATTGGAGATATTTTATCTGACAAGCCCCATATTAGGATCTCAGTATTCACGTATAGAGCAAAAGGGATAAGGTACCATGGCATTGCAGTAAACAGCCGGACCACCGACACCAAGCCATTTTACAATACCCCAGGAAAATGCCTTCCCATTTCCAGCGACAAGATCTCGAACAATCTCACCGTCCAGCCTTGCAACTACTAGACTGAGATAGGTCCTGCTTATCAGGAAGAATGTGTGAAGTAGCAGCAATAGGCTCTCTTTGCTTGTGAGCCTGGGTATCATGATACTAAGAAGACTCAAAAATTGATGAAGAAAAGCCAAATTTAACCCCGGCTTAGTGTTGACAGGAGGGCCCTCTCCCACATCAGCGTAACTGAGCGAGCGAGATTTCCGGCCCCCCAAAGGTTCGAGAAACAGGCGACGATGGGCATCAAAGGTAGTAGGTTTGGTCGGGTTTATTATCACTTTAGCAGTGGTTTGCTTGTAGGGAACGTAAATCAATCTTGAACCTAATACCGGTTAAAACATCGGTAAACGAAGCCCCAAATAGACAAAGCCTCTATGGGTAAAACTTACCGTCTTTGAGTTGGATCGCAGAGTTCCGTCGCAGAAGCACGCGACCCCGGCCCTCATCTGCCTTCCTTCGCCGCCGCCTTCGTTCGTACAGACCACCAACGAGAGCGCAGAGGACAGTAGCAGCGAGAATACGGATTGATTTAGGAGAAGAGCGCAGGAGCTTCGTGTACTGATCTAGCAGTACAACGAGCGAAGGGCGAAGTGTTGACAGGTTTGCCATAGCTCAGGGGGCACCGGGGGGCTGTCATACATATAGCATAGGCGAAGTAGACACAAATGATTACCGATGGCCAAGTGAAAGTTCCAAAGAGTAGATGGTAACGAGGATCTCGAAAGGTTGCTACTATTGTCTATGGTGGTATAGTAGCTCTTTCTTCTTCTTTGGAAAACCGGGTGAAGGGAATAGGGTTTGAAGGGAATTGGGGGGGAACCCCAGAAATTACTCGGAGGAAAGGTGGGGAGAGATGTCAAAGCCTCTGCGGAGAACTCGTTTGCTACTCCAGAACACACCGCCTCCCTCGGCATGTGACGAGGGTCGAGTTTAAGCCAGTCCGACCCGTGCTTTCCCAATGACATCAACTCGCTCTATCCCTAAAGAGTAGAAAAATATCAACTCTTGGATCACTCGCTTAGGTCATTCACTCCCCCTATAAATTCACCGTTTTAGGTTATTTTCCCTAATCGGACATTTTAGCCTCCGCACAATAGTTCTCATACCCGCTGACCGTCCGAAATTTTACCGCGAACCCGTCAAATCATCGTCACCATCTTCGAAACGCTTCTAACCACTCCTCATTACCTCACCCTCTCCCCTCAGTCGCTATCATGCAGACATCCCTCCTCCGTTCATCGACGATCCGCCAATTAACCTCTCGTCGATTTGCTTCAACAGCCACCCAATCCGCATCTCAGGCTGCCTCTCAAACTGCATCAAAAGCACAGGATGTCGCAAAACAAGCTGGTGCGAAGGCACAAGACGCAGCAAAAGCTGCTGCTTCTAAACTCATGTCTGCCGCCAGTGGGCTGGGGAATTCGCTCGGAAAGATCGGTGGAAGGACCGGGCAATTGATCAAAGGCGCAGAATGTGAGCATTGGTTTTCCATCTCGTATATTTTGTTTTTCCGTTCAGTGGACAAGTGGTCTTCCGGGAGTGGGAAAGCGAATCAGTTGAACGACACCTGCCTGCCCACGTCCCTCGCCATAGGACATCAACACATGAAGCTTGATTGAACCGCGTTACATCTCCCGCCATTCAAAATTGACGTTCTGCACTGCGGACCGAACTTTCACAAGTACTAACAATCTTCCACCGATGAGCAGCACTCATCCCTCAAACTATCTACTACGCAAAAGTCGCGGGGGAGCTTTCCAAACTGGTATTTTATGGACAAAAGATGTCCCCTCCGTACTTCCCCAGCCTCCCCCATCACGTACCCCGCCATCACTAGTCCCCGTGCTGACGCCCACAAGCAACATCGAATCATTTCAGCAGACATTCTCTCTCATCATAAATAAGTTCAAATACCATAGAGCCCTTATAAATTTAGCATCGACCTCCCCTACCCCCCAGCCCGCCTCCATCCTGGCCCAGCTCAGGGATTTTACCCCAGAGCAATACGCTCAGGCTGGTGTTTTAACCGCTGAGGTCAGTCCACCCCTCTGCGCTGATAACCACCCACAATCCTGATCGCAATATATCAATGTAGGTCATCGGCTTCTACACTATCGGAAAGATGATTGGTCGCAGAAAGATCGTTGGATACCGCGGTGGGAATAACGACCACCACTAAACCTCTCTTCTTTTTATCGTTGCAGCGCTAGAGCGGTGGTGTGGAGAGGGATGTTCGAGGAGGGGTGGTTACTATAAAAAAATCTGAGGCAGGGTTGGGATCTTTGTATAATCCTTTCTAGAATTGCATATCCTAAGTTCTTTTTTCTTGTTGTTTAGCTTCTTGAGGGAGGTATACAACCAATCATAGGGGTCATTATATTGGGTCTAAAAAGTTTTTACAATCATGGAAAATATTTACTAAGGCCCTATTCTGCACACCACAAACATCTAGATTAGCGCAAGCGCGTGGCGAATAGGGCCTTAATCGAAGATAGGTTTAGTTTGACAAGTTGACAGAGTTGCTAATACCAGTTAACGAGATCCGAGCTGATCTCATACTTTATCAAGAAAACACCAAGCCAGGCCCCTTCTTGGGGGCTTTTACCTCCAAGCCTAGAGATTATAGGGCTGACGGAGATAGCGGACTTCACAAGATTTTAGGGCACTTAGCTTTCGGATTATCCCAAGCTTCCCCGCAGATACGTCAGTTGGCGGATGTCTCGCAGGATATATTTACCCAGGCACCAGCCGCATTGTATGAGTTTTTATTTTTAATTCCCATTCTTGCCAGCCGCAGTAGTCGAGGACTTATACAGTTGTGGTGCTACTGTATGGCACGCAGTTCATTGTGCAACATTCCTCATTGGATCCCGGAGTAGGAGCAGCTGGTAGGATACTGAACAGTACCGTACAGTGCCAGTACCGTACTAGTACACAGCCTTGCAAAGGTACCCAGTACCGGTACTATATATCGCGCAGTTCGGCCGACTCGGACTATATAAGTCAAAACCAATGAATGCGCCCTGTTAGGATGTTAGGATACTGTTAGGATGTTAGGATAACATAGCCTCATTCACTACCTCCGGATTCCCAATCAACACTTTTACTACGGCACCCCGCCATTCCTATCCTTTCCTATACCGTAAACCAGGTCCGATGTTGCGGTTCTCATAAGTGGTGCGAAACCCTAACGAGGTAGAGAAAGACAAAAGTAGTGATATTCTATTAGCTTTACTGAAGGCGACCTAACCGTCGATGAATTTCCCAAAGAAGATTGTTATTTTCTTCTTCCCGTCTTTTAACACGACTAGATATGTCTAAGACAATAGGATTTTTGTCTTCAAAAATCGGCCAGCCTCGCACAGCTTGTGAAAGTCTCAACGCAAGGACTTTGGACTCGGATACCGGTAGCTCACGCCACTCGACTCGACAATACCGGCTAGCCTCCCCAAAAACAGTCGTAGCAAGTACTATACTAGTACTAGTACAGTAACAAGCATGGGTACCCGATACTCCCCTAAGAAAGCGCAGCCGCACTGCCTAGACAAAAAAAACTTCCCGAGCCCCCGCCGCAGTGCGAGTGCTTGTACTTGTATGATAGACATTGTACTTGTATCACCAACTGGAAACCATTTCGTAGGAAAACCCATAATAACCCTAACAAACCGCGAACTAACTAACCACATCCAGCCAACCAAACCCTCCCCGTTGCACATTACAACTCGGCGCCCCCTTCCTTCCCCTCCTCTCTTCACCAACAAATTCACCCACCACCTCGATGCGCAGGGAAGGGGGCAAGTCACGGGGGAAAAGAAAAAGAAAGATAACCGAGTGAGGCTCTTCCTTCCTTGTTTCAGCTTAAGTTTCCAACCCCCCGGCGCATTCCAGTAATGTGACTTTTCCATAGGGCAGAGGTTTCATCGCACTTAAGTTACTCTCCTATCACTACCCTTTTTGCGTAGCACCTACCGGTATCGTACTTGGCAGCGAGCGGGGGTGTCGTGCTGCGCTGAAGCATCATTTGCCCAATAACGCGAGGTAGGGAGCATGCAGTGTAGTACTCGAGTAAGTAAAAGATGGTGCAGGGTAGCAGCACGACATGGTATGGTATGGGAGTAAAGTGCGCTTTGACCCGGTCCATATCGATGGAGATCTTTGGCGCTGAGCGCAGCGGCTGAAGATCTGCGTTGGTATGATACGCGGCAGTTACTGTGCTATGCTGATGCTTCGCTGTAGGTTATGGTTATTCGTGGTTAAGGTTTCCATTCTTTTTGTTAGTTCCTGGGCAGTGCTACTGTGCTGTTTACATGGTTGATATTAGTAGCAAGGTAGGAACCCTACCGGTATCTGCGCAGTACTGTACCCCAGCACAAGTAACCTCTATGAAGAGTAGGTAGGGAATATATAGTTGGTTGGCGCTAGGCAATATTCGAACAGCCGCTCCGCGCGCCGGTACTGTGTGAGTAGGGAGTGAGAGGCAGGTGATATTGAAGTGCAAAATCGCTGTGAGAGAAGATTGAATTCTCAAGCTTTTCTTCCCTCTTTCTTGCTTTCTTTTTTTCCTCCCAGACCACGATAGCTGAGTTTGTGTCACTTCTCCTCCAATCGGATGGATAGTTGCGCCTGGAATTTCAGGTCTCACATCAGATGCTCGCTATTTGTATATGCTCTACTATACCACTGAGCTTTCGATACTTGTAGCATTATCCTGTAGTGGATGCAGCTCTATCGTTTCCAGCTGGATCATGATCGACAGTATCGAGTGATGACAGGTTTTCTCTGTAAGCATCTACTAATTCCAGGGGAAATTTTCCATCACAGCTTCTTTCTTCCCCCCCCCCTTGACCAGGGAAGCTTGTTAGCTTCCCAATGTGGGGAAGGAGCTACTCGCGGCGAGATCAAATTCTAGCACTGCGGCGCAACCACAATTCCTCAACTATCGCAATACCACTACGATTCAAGTCAATGCCACAGTCGGGATGAGGCCCCGTTACCGGATCCCGCGCTCCTGGAGAGAGGGGGGGACACATATATGCAGGCCTTAGTATTAATAGTCCTTATACTTATGGTTGCAATTGTAATCGCCATTGTGGCTACCATGATGGTTGAATTTTGCGGGGGATTGTGGCAGCTCCTGTTCCCCGAGGACTTAATCCCGCCGGGAGTACAAGGCGTGGGAAGCTCACCCTAACCTCCTACAAATAGACTGCTACCGTTCCCCTCTACTTACCGCATCTACCTATCCCATAGTACCATCCGTCTGGCACCACACTCGCTCCTCACCCCCTCCGCTCCTGCTATCGTTGCTTCATGGCCATGATGGGGAAAAAGTTTAAGGTTGAAACAATTATTTGCTTCATGACACTCGACAACCCGTAAACGCCTATTGCGCGGGTGTGGCGCTCAAGGTTGAGTTGTTTTTTCTTTACTGTTTTTCATGTCCTCCCAATCCACTTTTACACAAATTCACCACGATAGCTAACTTGTTTTTTTGTTTTTTTTCTGTCGTGCTCCCTTCTCCATTCATCCATTCTTTCCTTCTACTTCCTCCCTAAATGTGGAACACCCTCTCACTCCCACCACAAAATCAAATACCGGTAGATCACCTCACCCTCCATTCTCACTTCTACACTGCACAGTGACATGCATACTCGAGCACATAATATCATACCTGCGTAACATTAGATATGGAATATTAGCCGCCACTCGGCCTCGGCAACAAAAGTGATGGAAAAGTAGGGGAAGGAAAGGAAAGAGAGAAAAAGAAATCATTCCATGATCTCCATCTCATGTTGCAGTTGCTCTTTCACCGGAATAGGTCCTATCCTTGTATATCCAGGAACCAGCCCAGTAGAGTAATCACAGTAGCCCCCCTGTCGTAACCTCCCCTCCACCCCCCTCCCCCCGGCCCCTCCGTGGCTAGCTAGACGGATAGGTTTATTCACCCCACCCACCCCCAAAACACGTCCAGACCATGTCGACGGTACGTAGGGACAACTCTCGAGAGCTCATTCTCTTCTTCACTCTATCTTCTTCCTTCCTTTTCCATTCTTTTTTCCCCCATCCCTAATTTCTTCTCCCACTCTGCCCATCTGGATTCACACATACTTATACCTGCTCTACCCGGTAGAGTGGTGAGTAAGTGAGCGACCGCCGTACAGGATGGGGGGCCACGGACGTATCGGAGTCAACGGCGTACTGGGCATACTCATCGTTGCGGGAGTAACGATTCCTGCGCTCACGGCTATGCGCCTGTACATTAACCTGCGCGGGGAGAAGAGGAGGGGGAGGAGGGCTGCAGTGACAAAGTGGGGAGTTAAGGCTATTGGAGAGGGTTTTCTGGTGGTTGTTGCGCTGTTGAGTACTGTTCAGGTTGTGCTCTGGGGGTGGAATGCTGCTGAGGAGCTTATGGAGAAGGTGGAGGAGGGGAAACCAGAGGACTGGGTTATGGTGCCGGGGATTCCGTATTTGAAGGTTGGTCTCTTTTTTTTATTTCCCCACCCTTCTCTTTTGTTCCCAACTTTTGGGGCTATTCACAAGATTATTCAACCATCTACCGGGGGCTCTGGGGAGCTCATTTCTCGTGATACCTTTATCTTCATTTTCCCAGAGGAATTGGGCCTGAGGGTATCATTCTGATACCTCCAATCCTTAAAAGCACATGCCTCCCCCCCCCACTTCTTTAAACGAGAAAACGAAAGGGTACTAATCCTCCTGCGTGCGCTCGCTTTCCGTCCGCCTAAATACTATTTAGAGAAGCTTCTGGGCATCAATATCGTACACGCTTCATCTCTGGGAACTCAAAGGTGCATTCCTATGTCTCTACTACGACCTGCTACCTACCCTGAACCAAGGGTCTCGGAGACTGCTCTGCGCTGCAACAGCGACCACACTAGTATCATTGGCAGGGATTCTAGTGACCCAGATGATGTGGTGTAGACCCATTGGTCGGAATTGGTGCGCTTTCATTTATTGATTTATTTATACACTTTCCCCTACCCCCTGACTTCCTTCCTTCTCCAAAAAACCCGGCAGTCGGAATTGCTTTTGGATGCCGAGGTTGCTGACGGGCTTTTGTGGAAATGTTTTTATCTTCTTCTTTCCGTATTTATGGGAAATATTTAGGTCTACTGAAGATAACTTTTGTTCTCCGCTTACGGAGCGGGATTGGATCATTGCTGCTTCTTGGGTTAATATTGGGACGGACTTACTCAGTATGCCTATCTAATCTACCTCCCCCTACCATCTTTCTATATATATACCCTCACCCCCTTCCATAACTCACGTACACTAACCCCACCAAACCCCAGTATCATTCATCCCCCTCTCCATAATCTCCACCCTAAAACTCACCCCGCGCGAAAAGTACGGCTTCATAACAATCTATCTCCTCGGATTTCTCAGTATCTTCGCCAGCTTCCTCCGCTTCCTAGCTCTCTTCACCTACACCTCACGACACACATCCAGCACGCCCGAAACCTGGGTCCGCTCGCTGCACCGAGTGATCCTGTGGTCTGCGATCGAGACGCTCGTAGCCCACATATGCTTCTGCATCCCGGCCTTCCGCGCCTTCCTCCGCCGCAAGAAGTCGCGCGCCGATTCCACGCTTACGTCCCGTAATGTCGAGAGCAGGAACACCATACGCTCTGCCACGCCCGGCGGCGACAACTGGTTCGACAACTTCAGCTCGAACCCGAACTCCCCACTCACGGGCTTGAGAAGGCAGGAGCCCACGTTCCCGAGCCTTGCGCATGATAGGGGGCCCCATGGCACGTGGGCGCCCGTGCCTCCCAGGGATAGTGCCGAGTCGAGCGGTGATGATGATGAGGATGGGGGATTGGTCGCTGTGAGGGATAGTGATGATGATGAGGAGGAGGAGGAGGAGGAGGAGGAGGAGGAGGATGGAACTGGCGGGAGTAGGCATGCTGCCGACGTGGAGGAAAACTCGGCTCAACGTTTTAATCTCACATAACCCTACCTCTTTATACCTTATCTTTAATCCACCCCCCCAGCCGGACCCACATGCCATGGGTCCTCTTGTGCATTATGTATACAGCTTTCCTTCTCTCTCCCCCCCGGCTCCCTCCACTACCAGTGATCCCATCCATCCATCCATCACCGGGTGATCCCCCATGACCGATCACCGGGGGAAATATGTATCATACAATACTTTTCACATCTCCTTCCTGCCCTTTGCTTACTTTACTACTCATTGCGCATGGCGGAGTCATTTCATTTCATTTTCCTTTATTTCCATCATCATCATCCGGGCGGCGTCATCTGCTTTTTCCCTCCTCTTTCTTTTCCCCTCTTCGCAACTCACAACACGCATGTATCATACATCATACAGTACCAGAGGGTTCTCCCCCCCTTCCCCTTCACACACCAACAAACCCAGGAGGAGAATCGGCCCCGCAGAAATTCCAAATTCCCCCAGAATTTCTGACCCCTCAAAATTTAATGGCATTATTACCCGCCGGCTTTCTATGACGGAGGTGGGGGATGGGGGGGAGGGGTGGTAATATATAAAAAAAACAAGGCTTCGTTCCTTCCTCCCTCGGCATACCCCCCCCTTTTTCCCTCCCTCCATCCTTCCTTCCCTCCATGACAAATCTTCCAACCATGTATATAGTAAGCATGGCTTACTTTTTGTTACGGTAGCTTGAGCTTATCGTACTTGGACGGCTCGCCTGAATTGATGCAATGCAGAATTGGTGCAATGCCGATGGGTAAAAGGATTTAAGAAGGCATGGAGTAGGAGAGGGGGGGTGGGCGGCGAACAAAGGCATAAGTGTTCTTGGGATTAGTTTCTCCTCTATTGTTTCCTCGCCCATCTGCACAAAGTCGTGCTTTCAGTGCTGCTGTGGCGGGGACTCCGGTGTAGGATGCCTAGGCTAGCCAAGGTTTGAAAAGGCCCCCACGGTCATCCCGTGGCGCCGATCAACGGGTGATAACTCGTGACCAACTCACTCACACCAAGCCTGACTCATGCAACCGGATTGGAGCCGCGCCCTTTTGGTTTGTCGCCCCCCGAAAAAGGGCGATTTCGACCCAGCGACATGAATACACCTCATTTATCGAGCATAGTGTATCCTTTATCTGGCATTAACCACGGCACCGGTAATTTACATCTGGCTACCCGAGTGTTGGAGAGTCCGAATCCGCTTCCCTGTTAATTACATCATGCTCCATGACTTGGGATCTGTTTTATTGTTCAAAATCTTCTTCCGATTATTTACGTCCGAAATTGTCTTTCCAAATCAGCAACATCTCTGGGGACCACAATGGTAACGAACAAATAGAAAATGCCCAATTTTATACAATTATTTTTCTTCCTTCGTTCAGTCGTTGAACTATTTTCACCTTCAAAAGTTGATTAAATAATGTTAACCGTATCCAAAACAGAAAAGTTGGGACTGCACTCCCTAATGTCCAAATCCAAGGAATTGAGGAACCGCCTCAAAGTCGCATGAAGCCAAGAGCCGATGGGCGCTTTTACATGATAATAGCGGGAACTGAAAATTAAAGTCAGTAAAGCAGATTCTCATCGGAAATTTCAAATAGGTAACGCACTATCAATATTGGTCTTGATCGTTTTGTGCGGTAACACCGAGCCACCATTTACGTATACTTCGTCGGAAATTGTGACATCATCACCAAGAACAGTTACATTCTCCAGGCGTGCCCATTTTCCTACGGTACCGTTCCAACCAACAATGGTGCTCTTGATCCAAGCATGATCCTTTATCCTACTCTCTTTCAGAATGACGGATCTCTGGATTCTTACACCATCACCAACAATGACGTTCGGCCCGATTGTGACATTTGGCCCAATACGACAATTCTTCCCAATTTTCGCTGATGGATCGACGAGGACGTTACCTCCATAAACAAACGACTCCGTTGCAGGTGCGAGGAGTTTCGAGTTCTTCTTGGTAAGAGATGAGAGGTAGAGGCAGGTTCCGGTAAGGAAGTCTTTGGGTTGGCCTACGTCCATCCAGAATCCCTCAAGGTCAAAGGAATGCAACTGGCCATCTTTAACAATGGCAGGGAAGGTTTCTTGCTCAATAGATGTGGGGCAAAGCTCTATTCTATTCAAGACAGAGGGGTTGAGGATGTAGATACCGGCATTGATTCTGTTGCCAACAAATTCAATGGGTTTCTCGACGAAGCGATCGATTCTTGACGGGTGGCCTGGCTTATGAACCACTACACCATACTTGGAGGGTTCCTCGACCTTTGTAACCACGATAGTCCCTTCTTGGCCGTGTGATTTGTGGAAGTCGGCAAGTTGATGGAAGGGATAATCGCAAATAACATCTGAGTTGAGGACAAAAAACGGGGAATCATCTTTCCCAAGAATCTTTTCTGCAAGCTTCAGAGGACCAGCTGTCCCCAACGGCTCGGACTCGATGGAGAAGGTAATCGATACTTTATACTCTTCTTCATACTGTCTCGGTAAGTCTAGTCAGCATAGTCGATAGGGCATTCCCTGAAAGAGCCAATGAAGGTTAGGTTACCTTCTTCAAGACGCTAATCATGACATCTGGGCGGTAATTGACAGCCAGAACGATGTCTGTGACACCAGCCGCAGCCAGTGCTTCGACTTGATGGAGAATCATAGGTTTGTTTCCGAATTCGACCAGGGGTTTCGGGAGAGTGAGAGTCTAATACAACATTCCGGTCGCCATAGTCAGTAACCCACATATTTCGGCAGACTACATAGCTCTACGGCAACTGCCGTCTATTCTGCACCGACTGAGACAGTATCAGGATAAAAAAGGGATAACGGGATAATACGGGTTTATGGGACGAATGGTTCCATAGAAGGCTGGACTGATGGACAAGGAAAATTCATACAAGAGGTCGTAGACGAGTACCGAAGCCGCCAACAAGAATAAGGGCTTTATTCAATCAAACAATATTAGCCAATAATTTTCTCCTTTTTCCCGGGGAAACAAGTTTGGAAAGCTGCAGGTACCCTTCATGATGAAAAGATTGCTTGATTATGTAGATATAGGAGCTTGTGACGAGCTGCAAAAACAGGTGGAGTAATGTGTCGTCGGTGCTTAACGAGGAGACAGAGATGGGAATGATGAGGGGAAAGAGAAAAAGGAGAGGCAATTCAGCGAGCGTCAAGTTTTCTCACACAGAAGAGGAGAAGGGCGGAGAATAAGAAGGAGTGGACAACAAAACTTCGTGTCGAATCGAAAGGGGGGAGGGAAAAAAAAGCTGGGTTGAGGTCTGCGTGGCGGCAGGGTGCTGCAGCAAGACAAGTGCAGGGGGGGAGCAAACCCTGGAGCGGCAGAACTAGAACAGGGCTGCTCCAATTTTGGAAGCCCAACCGAATTGACTTCCGCCCGATGATTCTGGGGGGGCTGACACCTAGGAATAAGTTTTGGTGAACATTTGGGCCCTGCAGTGGACGCGCCGCCGCACGGTGGAGTCTACGGCACCATGATACCCCAGCTCATCGGTTGTTATCCCAAGTTGAGCCTACTGGGCCAATAAACCTGAGGACGGCCAGGCTGTAAGTGCAAGCACGGTAGAATCCATTGAAACTGTATAGACTAGAATCGCAGACCAACTTACGTAAATTACAGCACAATATGGCGCCGGGAGGAAACCCTCGCCTCGTGTCTTCTCAACATATGCGATATATCATACCATAATACCGGTATCCTCACCACATGACTTGAGGCATCACTCGATTTTGGTCGCCATTGCGCTGAACTGAACTGCCTAATCCCCATAAGTTAGCATCCGCCCTACTTCCTCTCTACCTAGATCGTCAAACTCCCTCGTGATGTTGCTCCACTTGATCCGATATTTCCTCTGAACACGACAAATCGCCTCTGCATCCGACTGCTTCAGAGTGCGTAATATCATGCTTCCTATGAGGGGGGAGGGGGGGAAAAAAGGCTAGGCTATCATCCTATGATTTATGTACAGTACTGGTACAGCGTATAAGCTCTCTTCGCATCCCATACGGAATACATCAATCGTTCAAGAATCCATCAAACACGAATCAATTTCTCTGCCAAAAGCCGAAGCACCATAACACTGGGATGCGTCGGCACGTTTCCCCACTAAGATTCTTGTTTCTTGTCAACCCTCAGTCCGAGGGCTTTGCCCACCGTAGGCGTGTGGGATTCCAGGACTCTACATGAGTAACAGCCAACCACAGCCGAATAGGTGGCGCGGGAGCAGTTCAACAAACACTTGGCCCCACCATATCTAAATTATGGCTTCTCGTCCAGGTTTAACTTTCATGAATTTTTCCAAGTCCGCATTTGCTCGTCGGTTTGCGGGACAGGAAACTCTCTGACCACCCACACCTTTCTGTTCCTGATAAATAATGATTCGGGCCTCTTCCCGTGTATCGCTTAACGATTTTAATCTATTGCGGCACAAAAGGGCATCAGCCATCATCGCGGTGTTTGGTGGGGGCATCATAGGTTGCCGGATCTATTGCCAGTGCCGGCCATCGTAGGGCTGCTTGCGTTGTTAGCGATATAATAATATGAGGTTGGTCCTTTTTTTGTTCCTGCTCCATTGGATTATTGATGGATGTTCTGCTTGTCTGCAGCAGATGCTGGAGATCAGCGAATTGTCGAAAGCCGCCGTTGGGGAAAATCGAGCTGTCAGTATTGCAGATGATGGATAATGGTTGGGGTGAAGGTCTGATGTCTATTCGTGCACATTCAGCTTTCTATGATATTTTAAAGCCAGTCTTTGTTGCCGTCAGGGTTCATATCCGAGGCTGCGGTGTCTCATTTGTCTTGCGCAATGGCTGTAGTGACCCACGGGAAACATCATCATTGGCTACGCAGACGGGTTTAACACCAACAGGTCCAACAATTGGGGCTTTTTTCCCTTCCCCTTCCCCTTTCCGGCTTATTATTGCCTCTGTAATACGGGTTCAGCCCGTTGGTGCATATCTGAGGGGGGGCAAAAAAAAGGGAAAAGATTGAAGAGGCAAACATTAGAAAAAGGCTGGACGGTCATCGCTCTTCGGACTCGGTGTGCCGTGCTGCAGTTCCCTTCGTTCTTTGATTCTTTCGTTTACTCTTTAAATCCTTTACTACACCAACCAAAACCCGAATTCGCTTCGGACGTCTGTGACAGTTCGGGCCGGAGTATACTGGTTTATATCCATTGTCCTGCGCTTATTCGCATAAATTCCCACATTCCTATCTATCCAACACCAATCATTTCCCTGGACGGGGGTGGGTAACAGGGTCATGGATTGTCTGTATTATCGTGATCAGGTATTGGGTATGTTGTGTTCCATACTTCTTACTGAACCTCTGAGGCTTACATTGGGCAGACAACTGTCGAGCTCTCTTCAATGCGGATGTTCGGATCCTGACATATACTCAAGCTCCCCTCAACGGCAATAACTGTATTGCCTCCAAACTAAACTATCACGCCATAATCGTTCCCAAGCACTCGGCGGGGAAACCCAGGAGAGAGGATGCTTTGCTCAGCCCAAGCCATTCTCTTTCACGGCAAGGTGCTATCATAACCCTATTAAAACAGACTGAGGAGATGTTGGGTGATGTGTTGCAAAAAAGGGAAGAAGGTGGTGAGGAGGGGGTGGTGGTGGATAATGGGCGAGATTATGGAAGGAAGGTCATATCTGCGGATCCGGGTCTCGACTTGGATCGCCAGCACCAGGAACTCGGCATAAAATGCAACTCTCAAGAGCCGCACTCTGCGGCAACCCCGTTCACTATTTCCCCAGAGAAGTTCGGTGGGAGGTTCCAGGAAGCAGATACAGAAGTCAGAAGTCGAGAAATAAAATCGAAACCGGGTTCCCCAAATGGCCCCTTGGACGGGTCTACCTCACTCGCCCGGGGAACGGGGACTGGAGCCGGATCCTCGCATTCAGATCCGATGCCGGCTAAAAAAGGATCGGTAGTGCCGCAAAATCCACGGGATAGTGAGATAGGAATTGCTTTAGGGGCCCGGGATAGCTCGTTGGGGGCTCAGGTTGGACCTGAATGGTGCTCGTTGGGCGTTGGATCTGAGTGGCGCCTGCGACTGGAAAGCCAGGCAGATGCGGTACTATCAAAGCCCTCTTTACCACAAGCGCCGTTGGTTGAACAGGGCTCGGTGGCTACGCTGGTAGAAACACCAGAATCTAGGAAATTGCAGATACCTACGCCGAACCCATGCCTATCCTCCAAATCTCTCTCCACACCCGCGCCCCAGCCTCTGACTAGCCTAAGAAACGTAGGACAAGTGAAGGTCACTTGTTTAACTCCTACGACACATCGCGAGTCGTTCATCACTGCAACTGAAGAGGGGATGCATCGTGGAGAGGTTTCAGGTAGTTCTGGAGCCTTGAGTCCATTTAGTCCTGGCTGGGATTTCACGGGAGGGCATAGCCTAGGGCGATCCAGCTACCAAAGTACTAGGGGTGAAACTGTTCAGTACGGGTCGGGGACCGAAGAGGGCTACGAATCTGAGATTAGTCAAACCACCTTTGCAACAGATCCCGGGTTTATGACACCGCGGAGTGCTACGCCTACAGACACTGGGTGCTTAGACTCAAAGCAAAAACCAGCACAAGACCTTTCTCACTTTAATAGAGCATTACTAAAGACCGAGGTAGAGCTGGCTATGAAGACATTACTCTATGGCCTGGCAGGTCAAGTGGGTAGCCCGAAGGGTCTTTATTGGGATTCTTGTTAGTTTGATTATGTTGTACTAGGATATAGCGTTAGGCTACAGTGGATATTGAGGATAATGGTCGAAGGAGATACAAGTCCCCGGCATGAAGAACCAGAACACAGGGGTCAACATTTTGTATGGCGAATTGTCTGTGCGCATCTGTGACCCCATACAAAATTCAGCTCCCAGGATCCCCCTTGTGTTCGACTTCTACTTGCCAGATACTTGTAATAGTAGGGGAGTGGGATGGACCTCTGAGAGTGTGAAGCTATGGTATTACTCCCCCGATTAGATGAGCTCGGCTCAATCACTTCGCCGCTGTGCTCTGATTCTCTGTAATGCGACGCGGTGATGACCGTTAAGCGGAATGGGGGGCCTGGTTTCGAGGGATGGGAACTTTGAAGCCGGGCATGAGAATCCAGACTCTTTGAGCTGGAGAAATGGAATTGAACATCAAACTAAACTCTTTAGGGGCACTTGTGCTCCCACAACCACCTCAAAGGGGTAACCACATAAGCCTGTCAAACTCTAGAATGCCCCTTGGGCGCTACAGGAGCCAATCACTCGAAACGCTGCCGCAACCACTAAAATAGAAGTAGATACTGATCGCTCTTCTGCCCAATATTACTACGCTCACGTTAGCTATTCGGCAAACTAAAGTGCAAGACAGAGGATAATATTGTGGAGATTTCTCACCTCTTTATCAAGTATTGTGCATGAGTAATCTTTTAATTACCTAGCCCTGCGAAAATTTGTTACTATTGCCTCCTACGCAGATTTCGCTAAGAATACCGGTACGGCAATGGGATTTCCCTCGCATTCGGAACATCTGCATCTGTCAGGTTTTATCGCCGGGACGGCTCACTTGGTGGATGTATTCTGTGTGATACTTGGTATCTGCTGAATTTGGTCTGGGCATAAGCAAGCGCGGGAAACTACCGAGATTCTTTTTATACAGCTGAGATCACAAGCTTATCCAGCATGAACTCTCTAGCATCAAACGAAGGAGGAGCGATTCCACATTGTTTAAAGCCTCTATGCCCTGATCACTCCCCCCCCTCCTTTCTTCATTTCTTCCCCTTTGGTGGGCCCGATCTACCTTAACTATACCGGTGCTCTGCGTAGCCGTCATTCTTTTATTTCAACCGGGTATTTCACTGTTGTTGAGCAACAAATTATCATGGTGGGCTTCCAAGATATTGGGGTTGCCAACCTGGTTCGCTCTTTAGTATTTGGGGCTCTGTTTGTGTTGAGCGCGGATGGTCAGGATATTGACCCTGTTAAGAATTTATGCAGTCGGTGGGACCATCAATGTAAGCCATCGTCTTGTGGTTGCCTTATTTATGTCATGTATTCTCGCAGTTAACGATGTTGAAGCGGCCATTCTGAATGGAAAGTTGTACATTGATGGGGGAGCTCAGGTATTCTGGGACGCCAAAACTCGAGATAAGGATTCTCAAAAAGCCGGAAACAACCCAGTAGGATTTAGTATATCTCCTTTCTCTACTCCACTTTGCTGTATTGTTCCTACTGACGATCACCAGACAAAAATCTCATCTCCCTCCCACTGAGCGAGGGGTGGAGCTGGAGGGACACCATGCCCTTTGAGATCCTTGATGCGGGCCAACGAGTACCTTCAAACAGTAATGCCCCACCGGCCCTTTCCCGAGGGGCGCTCTGGCCATACCAGGACTCCTTATACCTCTACGGTGGGTCAACCAGCCGTCTCAACGACTCGTTCATAGATTATCAGTCCCCGAAAACAGAAGACACAGTACTGTGGCGCTTCGACACGCTATCTTTAGAATGGTCACCCCAACCGCTGAAGTCAAGTGATGGGAGGAAAGTGCCTAGGCTATCAAACGGTGCAAGCGCTGTTGCCGAGGACAAAGGGTTGGCATTTTACTATGGCGGACAGACTGATAACGGCACGAGTCCAGATACGCAGAATTCTACAGCGATAAATTTCTCCAATGAGTTTTATGTGTTTGATCTTAAGAATGGGAGCGCAAGGGCTTTACCCACGGACCTGGTTGGGGCTGGGAGGGCGGATGCTCAGATGATATATATTCCTGAAATTGGGAAGAAGGGGATCTTGGTGTTGTTGGGGGGGTCAATAAAGCCAACGGGGATCGCGGACGATAGATTCAGAGGTTTGTCCCTGGGATCGAGTGATCTTGACGAAGCGCAGCAACTGACTGAGCGATATTAGGATCTTTGGTGAGTCTAAATCTAGTCGGCTCAGAATCATACCCGTGCTGACACATACCAGCCACCAATGAGTCAAATAAGCGTTTTTGATATCCAATTTCTAGATACTGGGGGCAAAGGGTGGTACAACCAGACCGCAACCGGTACAATACCCCCAGCAAGATTTGATTTCTGCGTTGTCAGTGCCCCGGCACCAGATAAGACGAGTTGGAACATGTAATCACCATCTTCTAGCTGACCTCCCCCTGACGTATGTTGACATGTCAATGATAATAGTTACATGTACGGCGGTTGGGATGGAATTAACAAATACGACGACGTCTACATCCTTTCCCTCCCAAGCTTCGAATGGATAAGCATATTTCCCGGTAGTGACGAGCGCGAAGCACACACCTGCCATGTGGTGGGAAACCGAATGATGATGACCATCGGCGGGCACAAAGCAAGGCTCGGAGTCCCTGGGCCCTGTGATTGGGAGCCCAATGGAGTAGCGCTCTTCGATATGGTGAATATGACGTGGACAGATACATTCAATCCAGAGTCCGAAAAATATAATATTTCATCCTTAATTTCTTCCAGAATTGGAGGGAAGTATGTATTTTCCCCGCCCTCCTCTTTTTCTATGAGAAAATCGAAAGTGCTGACGATGAATACCACCAGTGAAACCGGCGCCGCTACCGTAATATCCCCTAAATCAAATTGGACTGGTGGCCTCGAAGCCGTATTCAACCAACAACTCCTCTCGCCTCCCGGCTCCACCAATAGTACAAACTCTACCACCACCATCTCCCCACCACCCTCCTCCCCAACTCCACTATCCAAACAAGCCATAATCGGCATATCTATCGGTTCCACAATACTCCTCTTATTCGTCACCTTTGCAGCGATACAAGTCTACAAGATCCGAAGAGCGGGCGCGAATCGCCTCCGCCTCGAAGGGATCCACACAGCAGAGTTGGAGCCCACAACACGCATGCCGCTGAACGCGTTCCAGGAGTTATTGGGTAGCCTGGGCAAGGGTAGAAATAGGGCTGCGTTGGAATTGCCCGGAAGCGTGCCAGTACATACTAGGGATAGGGATAGTAATGGGAATCCATTCGAGTTACCAGCTAGCGGAGAGTATGTGGCTATCCCCCCCCCCTGAGATCTATTGGAGTGCTGTGTGGGGAGAATGGTATGCTAATGCCAACATAGGAATGACAGAAGTAGTCTTACAAGTATGTTGGAGGGAGTTGGGATTGCAGTGCCGGGTCCTAGTCATCGTGGGAGCGTCCGCGCTAGCAGTAGCAATGGTGGTGGGAGCAGTACCAGACACGGGACTGATAGAAATAGCATGGCGTCCGTGGAGGTTCATGAGAAGATTGAGATGAATTGGATTTGATTGATTGGGGACTGTACATTTTATAACACTACCTTTCTTGTATATACGTACTTATGAGTTTGAAGCCCCGTCGTATCTAGAACCTGAGATGCTTGAGCCCGCAGGATGATATAATTTAACAAGGAGTGATATCTTATGATGGGGGGACCGAAAGTGGTACCCTGGATGCTGATGGAGGTCTAGTCGTGCGCAGGGACAACTGCCGCCGTACAAGCACCGCCGTGAGGCGAGCGCCATGAGAAGAGGCCCGGAACGCAGGTGGTAGGAAAACTGAAGTGTGTCCGCTATTCGATGTGTCTAGAATGATGATTGTTGTTATTGTTCGCTGTGGAGAGAAAGAGAACGCAGCTAGGACTAAATATAGTTTGTGGTAGCCACTCGCACCTACCGCACAAACACTAGTCACCCTTGGCATGGTGATAGTTCCACTTGCCTGCTAACTAGATGCCCTAGCATGACATCCCACGATGGGGTTACTCCATCAGATGCCTCTTGGTGTCTTGGGATCCTATCTTTGCTGGCGTAAAAGTAGTTTACGAGCTGACTCTGCTCGATTTTCCAGACTCCGTTCTCCGCCCTCACAATCGAGAAGGCAATCACACGGTAAAACAACAGCGGAACTTCGGGCTTCATAGGATAGTGGGAAGGACATCATTGTGAGATCTAAAGTTACCCTGTTGGCACTATGCTACCTTAGTTATTCCATCATCCTTAGCCGTGCTCGTGCTCACTGTACATATTGTAGCTATGGGAAGGGGAGAACCGCCGCCGGGTCTGCTACAGTACTCCTTTTCGCCTGGCCCTCCGTGCTCCTGCAATGGGGCTCACTCCCATGGGTCGCTCGGATCGGGCGGAGCTCCCCCGGCGATGTGCACTGTATTCTAGCCAGTTCGAGCCAGGATTGTACTGCGTTATTCTGGTTACACCACTCGTCCGGCTACTAGATATGCAGGTTTATCCTCGCTGGGGGCTGGGATACCCGGGCTAGGTGAGTCTCGTGAAATTGGTCCTTTTCGGTTGTTTTTGATATCTTTTGTTGGTACTGTACGTACTGGTGGTTGTTATACTATATCCCTTTCCGCATGCGTGGTTTTGGGAGGGGATTGTGTGGGCAGTTGCAGACTGGAGGGATTCGAGGATTGGGTGGCGGTGGAAAGGGTAGGGATGCGTGTGTTTTAGGTCATGTCGTGAACTAGTATCATTATAGTCAAATATCGTGATTGCATCCTGAAACCATTAAAGATTGGAAAAAAATGAAAAAAGTGCAGAGGGAGTTTAATTGGCAGTACAGCGTACTCCATCATAATATCGAGCATTACAAACTTTCACCAGGCTTTGCCGCCTCGACCGTATCCATACATCAGCAGCTATCTTCTTCTAACTGCTTTTCTAGTGTGGGTCGTACGATGATCGCACAATCCCTTCCTCCACTGCCTCGGGTCACTGCCGCATATCACCCATGCGTACTTCCTCCCACTATTTCCTCCTTGCATAATCCTATTGCCATGCATTCTATCACTTCTCGCTTTTCTTAGGCGTTGTGTATGGTGGTGGTGGTCGAATATCGAGGGTGTCGGATGGGGCACTCTGGCTTTCAACACTATTCGAAGTAGGGTCAGCTTAGGCAATGCTAGGCATTGTCTGGAAGAGATACTCACCCATTGATTTTGTCGCTTAATGCGTTTAATGCGGCCAATTGACTGGAACACTGCACGCCATTCGCCCTGAAATCGTTGTCGTCTAGAGCCCGGCCCTGGAAGAGTTGAATGGCACTGATGGCCATCCCTGTCCTCCCATCTCCATACCCACAGTAGACGACTGTGGCTCCTGCCTCGTTATAGGCCTTCCAGATCTCATCGAATTGCTCCTGTGTCACTGCGGTACACTCCACGGCCCTGACATGTGAATACGAGATTTTCGCGGCACGAAGCCAGCCCCTCTGGCGCGGCGATAGCTCCACGGAGTTCAAACTGATGATGTTCTTTATTCCGTGGTTTTGAAGGAACTCAATTGAGGTTTCGTTAATGGCCTCATCGGCATCTTCACCATTGTAGTATGGAGCGGAAGACCGCGCAAGGCGACGAGGAATCACCCACTCGAATCGTCTAAACACGGGGTTCTTGATCTTATGTAGGCCGAACTGGGTGCACACCTCCCCAACCTTTAACTGCGGTCTGGTGCCATTGACACGTTGTATTGGTCCGAGCTTATCATTACCATCGGGATGCACTTTTAATGAATATCCACCCAGGCTAAGCCGCGTGAAAGTAAGCCACTCTGCAGAGCGGAAGTGGGGTACAGCGCATATAAGCTTGCCCCCTTCCCCCCGACCTAGAACAAGCCTGGTGAAGCTGTTGCGCATGCCAATTCGATGGTCTGAGTTTGTTTCGCATATCCACATTTGCCTCGTATGACCCTCCTGATATTCCCGTAGATAAACGTCCTTTTCTACCGCTGCGAGCACTTCGTTCGTACCGAGCACGCTAATCAGATAAGTGCTGCCTGCATCTAGCTTGTCGTTACCGCGTCCAGGTGGAAACGTGTTGGTGTTAAGTGTTAATTAAGAGAATGTGGGGGTGCTTTGAACGTCGGGAGATTATAAGAGTCTTGGTTGTAGGCTTGTGAGGTTCAATAGGCTCAGACCGGTAGTGGGAGTAGTACGCCCCTTATACTCTGAATTTGAATGTGGGGATTGCACTTGGGATCAAAGCTTAGAGGCTCGCCCTGGCACCATACATTAAATGTCTTTTTTTTTGAAAATAAAAAATAAAAAGCTAGTATATTTCATAATATCTAAAGTAGACTAGCTTCAAAGGGGAAACGAATACTATAGTCAGATAGCAGATGCCTTTCTGTCTAATATGCGAGAAGGAGGAATAAATTGGAGGCCTAAGTTAATAGGGAGGGGTAAGGAAACTTGTGATGTTCTGGGATACTTGCATGCAAGGGTGGTGGGAGCAGGTGCGACATATTGCAACACCCACAAAATCTCAGGTATGATACTTACACAATGAACTCTCTAGGACTGATCGTGCAGCAGTTTTCAGACTTTTGAATGGCCCAACTTGAAGAGAGCGCCCAAAGGCGCTTGCTTATGTTATCCGGCCCTGTTTGTAAGCTCTGTGTCAATTGGAGGGTCTGATTTCGCTGCATGACCAGTCCAGGTGAGTTTGTTATACAGTCACTAGACAAAAGTCTTGGTGATCGCTTAGTCAGCGAGGACTAAGCGAGATATGATACCTAGTCCGACACCCCCCTACTCCACCACAGTGGAAAATCACGTATGGACATGTATTCTTACAACTTTACTACTAAACTAATATTTTATGTTTAATTCTTCGCTTTGTTCTACCATCGAAATACCATTATCAGCCTTTTTCTAAATACCCCTTGGATACACGGGCGTGTCTCACTATTCCGCAATCACCAAGACTTTTGTCTAGTGACTGTACCTGAGATTTTGGGCATCACAGTTTTACTTGCTACTTAATATGTAATATAGGTATCCATTTACAACTTCTTTTTTCTTTTGGACAGTACGAGTGGAAGAGTATCTGCTTTTGGACTATGGTATCTATTTCTTTTTCGCAGTTAGCCTGCGTTAGATAGTTTTTTTTTAAGGGAAAAAAGAAGACATTAATTTTTATGGCATGTCGAGTAGGGCCTGAGAGAAAAGTGAAAAGCGTACAAGAAGCTTAATTAGCAGTATAGCGTACTCCATCTTAGTATATGGTAAAAGGTGTCTTTCGTTACCCCCCCACGTGATCATTCTACATGCCCTCCCAACTCTTATTAGACTTTACATTCACCGTTATCTTCTAACCGCTTCTCTAGTGTGGGTTGAACGATGATCGCACAATCCCTTCCTCAGCGGTCTCAGAACACTGCCGCATATCATCTATGCGTAATTCCTCCCTCCTTGCATAGTCTCGTCGCCATGCCTTCTATGACTTTTCAAGCTTTGTATATGGTGGCAATCGGGTCTCGGGGGTGTTGGATGGACCACTGTTGTTTTTAGGATTGTTTGAAATTGGGTGAGCGTAGGCAATGCGAAGCACCGTTTGGAGGAGATACTCACGGATGGACTCTGTTGCTTAATGCTTTTAATGCTGCTAATTGACTGGGACACTCCACGCCATTCGCCCTGTAATCGTTGTCCTTTAGGGTCCGACCGTGGAAGAGTTGAATGGCACTGATCGCCATCCCTGTCCTCCCACCTCCATACCCACAGTAGACGACCGTGACTTCCGCCTTGACATAGGCAAACAGGATCTGGTTGAATTGCTCCTGTGTGATTGCGGTACACTCCACGGCCTTAATGTGTGAATACGAGATTTTGGCGTCATGAAGCCGGTCTCTCTGGCGCGGCAATAGCTCCACGGAGTTCAAACTGATGATGTTCTTTATCCCATAGTTGTTAAGGAACTCAATTGAGGTTTCGTTGATGGCTTCATCGGCATCTTCGCCATTGTAGTAGGGTGCCGACGACCGTGCAAGGCGACCAGGAATCACCCACTCGAACCGCCTGAACACCGGGTTCTTGATCTTGTGTAGGCCGAACTGGGTGCCCACCTCCCCAACCTTTAAGTGCGGACTGTTACTGTCGACACGTTCTATTTGCGCGAGCTTCTCCTGTTTGCCATCAAGGTTCACCTTAATTGAATACCCGCCCAGGCTAAGCCGCGTGAAAATAAGCGACTCCCAAAGATCGAGATGGGGGTGAACACATTTAAGCTTGTTGTCTTGCTTTCGGCCCATGAAATACCTGGTGCGTCTATTTCGCATGCCAATTCGCTGGTCTGAGTTCGTTTCGCAGATCCACATTTGGTCATGATGACCCTCCTGATATTCCCTTAGACAAAGGTCTTCTCCTGCTACTGTGATCATTTGGTCCGTACCGAATACGCTGATCAGATAAATGTCGCCTGGGTCTATGTTGTCGTTACCGCGTCCAGGTGGGAACATGGTGCTGAGGTGTTCAAGTTGGTGTGAAGTGTTAAGTGTTAAGTGTTAAGAGAGGAATGTGGGGGTACTTTGTGCGTCGGGGGATTATAAGAGTCCTGGTTGTAGGCTTGTGAGGTCCGATACAGACTCAGGCCGATAGTGGGAGCAGTGGGGCTCTTATATATTCTGGATTGGCATGCGGGGACTGCATTTAGGATTAAAGCTTAGAAGCTCTGCTCGCCGTGGCACCATACATTAAATGCCTTTTATTTGGAAAGAATAAAAAATAGTACAAGTATATTTCTTAATATGATATCTAAAGTTAGACTAACTCTAAAGGGGAAATGAATACCGTAGTCAGGTGGAGATGCTTTTCTGCCTACCGTATTCTGTGAGAAGGAGGAATAAATTGGAGGCCTAATAAGGTGAGGGGTAAGGAAACTTGTGATGTTCTGAAATACTTTGCATGCGTGTGGTGGGACAACAGGCTCAATACATTGCAACACCCGCAAAATCTCAGGTTTTACGAACCCTCCAGGACTGATCGCGCAGCAGTCCTCAGAGCTTTGGGTGGCCCAGCTTGGGGGGGCGTCCGGAGTTGTTTATGTTGTCTGTCCCCGTTTGCAAGCTCTGTCCGTTGGGGGGTCTGATTTCGCTGCACGACCAGTCCAGGCGAGTTCGTTATCTGAGATTTACAGCATCACAATTTTACTTGCCACTGAACAGGTATGATAGGTACTGTATTATCTCGGATTATACAGTATTTTGCTAAGACCCGGGGTTGCTCAAGGTTGGATGGTGCCCGGAGTCTGAAATGGGCCCCTCAATGCCCCCAGTAAACATAGAAGCCGAAGGGTGGGTTTTAGGTGTCTACAACAATGCGGCTGAGTGTCTTCTAATCACTGTTCGGATGGTGATCAAACAAGCGCCACGCACTCGGGGGTGAAGTACTGGACACCTAAAACCCACTCCTTAGTTACTATGGTAACTGGGGTATTGAAGAGGCCCATTTCAGACTCCGAGCACCGTCCAAGCTAGGCAATTCCCGGTCTTGGCAAAATACTATCTCGAGATAATACTTGTACGGTATTCATTAACGGACAATATGAGTGGAAGAGCATCTACTATTTGACTATGGTATCCAGTTCTTTTTTGAAGTTAGTCTGCTTCAGGAAATATACTGTTTTTTTAAAAAGAAAAAAATGATATTAATTTTTATAGCGACATGTCGAGTAGGGCCTAAGAGAAAATCGTGCAAGTAGCTTAATTGGCAGCACAGTATACTCCATCTTAATATATTGTAAAAAATGTCTTCCTTCGACCCCCCATGTGCTTATCGCTCTTGCCCTCCCAACTCTCAATAGGCTTTACCATCCCCACTGTATCCTTACAGTACATCCACCGCTATCTTTTCCCAACCGCTTTTCTACAGTGGGTTATACGATAATCGCACAATTCCTTCCTCCTGCCGCCTCAGGACACTGCCGGATGTCACCTATACGCACTTCCTCCTACTCTTTCCTCCTTGCGTAATCCTATTTCCATGCCTTTTATCACTTCTCATCTTTTTCAGGCTTTGTGTATGGTGGCAGTCGAGTCTCGGGGGTGTCGGATGGACCACTGCAGTTTTCAAGATTATTTGAAGTGGGTGAGCATAGGCAATGTGAGGCACCGTTTGGAGGAGATACTCACCCGCGGAGTCTGATGCCTAATGCTTTTAATGCGGCTAATTGACTGGGACACTCCACGCCATTCTCCATGAAATCGTTGTCCTTTAGGGTCCGACCCTGGAAGAGTTGAATTGCACTGATCGCCATCCCTGTCCTCCCACCTCCATACCCACAGTAGACGACCGTGACTTCCGCCTTGCCGTAGGCATCCCAGATCTGGTTGAATTGCTCCTGTGAGATTGCAGTACACTCCACGGCCTTGATGTGTGAATACAAGATTTCAGCATCATGAAGCCAGCCTCTCTGGCGCGGCGATAGCTCTACGGAGTTCAAACTAATGATATTCTTTATCCCATAGCTTTGAAGGAACTCAATTGAGGTTTCGTTAATGGCCTCATCGGCATCTTCGCCATTGTAGTACGGGGCGGACGACCGTGCAAGGTGGCCAGGAATCACCCACTCGAACCGCCTGAACACCGGGTTCTTGAGCTTGTGTAGGCCGAACTGGGTACCCACGTCTCCAATTTTTAAGTGCGGACTGTTACTGTCGACACGTTTTATTTGCCCGAGCTTCTCCTGTTTGCCATCAAGGTTCACCTTAATTGAATACCCGCCCAGGCTAAGCCGCGTGAATGTAAGCCATTCCCAAGGGAGGAGATTGGGTTCAACACATTTAAGCTTGTTGTCTTCCTTTCGGCCTAGAAATTTTTTGGTGTATCTATTTCGCATGCCAATTCGCTGGTTTGAGTTCGTTTCGCAGATCCACATTTGGTCCCAATGACCCTTCCGGTATTCCCTGAGGCAAAGCTCTCCTCCTGCTGCTGTGACCATTTGGTTCGTACCGAAAACGCTGATCCGATAAATGTCGCCTGGGTTCAGGTTGTCGTTACCGCGTCCAGGTGGGAACATGGTGCTGGGGTGTTCAAGTTGGTGTTAAGTGTTAAGTGTTAAGAGAGGAATATGGGGTACTTTGTACGTTGGGGGATTATAAGAGTCTTGGTTGTACCATAGGCTTAAGGGGCTCAATATCTGGGGTAGACTCAGACCGGCAGTGGGAGAAGTAGGGCTATTATATATTCTGGGTTGGCATGCGGGGCTCTGCTCGCCGTGGCACCATATATTAAATGACTTTTTGGGAAAAATATGAAGCGAGTTATATTTCCTAATATCCGAGGAAGACTAACTTCAGAGGGGGAAACGAACACCATAGTGAGATAGCATATGCTTTTCTGTCTATTATGTGAGGGGGAGGAATAAATTGGGGGCCGACTAAAGGAGGGGTAACTTAAGGAAATTTGTGATGTTCTGAAATACGAGTACTTGCATGCAAGTGTGGTGGGACAACTAGTGCAATATATTGCAACACCTGCAAAATCTTAGGTATAATGAACTCTCCTGGACTGGTCGTGCAGCAGTTTTCAGAGTTTTGAATGGCCCAAGAGGGTCCAAAGGTGCTGGCTTATATTATCAGGACCTGTTTGCAAGCTCTGTGTCAATTGGAGGGTCTAATTCCGCTACACGACCAGTCCAGGCAAGTTCGTTATACCTGATATTTAAGGGATCACAATTTTACTTGCCATTCAAGATTTATGATAAGTATCTGTTTATATTTTCTTTTGGACAGTACAGTACGAATGGAAGAGCGTCTGCTATTGGACTATGATATCCATTTCTTTTTTGAAGTTAGTCTGCTTTAGATACCTTATTAGGAAATATGATGTTTTTCCAAAAATAAAAAAATAAAAGACATTAATTGTTAGCATCATGTCGAGTAGGGCCTAAGGGAAAAGAGAAAATCGTGCAAGTAGCTTAATTGGCAGCAGGGCGTACTCTATCTTAATAATTATATGGTAGAAAATGTCTTCCTTCAATCCCCCATGTGCTCCCAAGTCTCATCAGGCTGTACCATCCCCACCGTATCCCTACAGTGCATCCACCGCTATCCTCTTCTAACCGCCTTTCTACAGTGGATTATACGATGATTGCACAATTCCTTCCTCCTTCTACCGCCCCAGAACACTACCGCCTGCCGCCTATACGCACTTCCTCCTACTCTTTCCTCCTTGTATAATCCTATTGCGATGCCTTTTATCACTTTTCATCTTTATCAGGCTTAGTGTATGGTGGCAGTCGAGTCTCGGGGGTGTCGGATGGGCTACTGTAGTTTTCAAGATTATTTGAAGTTGGGTGAGCATAGGCGATGCGAGGCACCGTTTGGGGGAGACACTCACGCATGGAGTCTGTTGTTTAATGCTTTTAATGCCGCTAATTGACTAGAACACTCCACGCCATTCGCCCTGAAATCGTTGTCGTCTAGAGCCCGGCCCTGGAAGAGTTGAATGGCACTGATCGCCATCCCTGTCCTCCCACCTCCATACCCACAGTAGACGATCGTAACTCCCGCCTTGTTGTAGGCATCCCAGATCTGGTCGAATTGCTCCTGTGAGATTGCGGTGCACTCCACAGCTTTGATGTGTGAATACGAGATTTTCGCGGCATGAAGCCAACCCTTCTGGCGCGGTGGTATCTCAATGGAGTTCAAACTGATGATATTATTTATCCCATAGTTGTGAAGGAACTCAATTGAGGTTTCGTTAATATTCTCATCAGCATCTTCGCCATTGTAGTATGGCGCGGACGACCGTGCAAGGCGACCGGGAATCGCCCACTCGAACCGCCTGAACACCGGGTTCTTGATCTTGTGTAGGCCGAACTGGGTGCCCACTTCCCCGATTTTTAAATGTGGACTGTTACTGTCGACACGTTCTATTGGCCCGAGCTTCTCATCGCCATCAGGGCTCACCTTAATTGAATACCCGCCCAGGCTAAGCCGCGTGAAAGTAAGCCACTCCCAAGGCCAGAGCTGGGGTACAACACATTTAAGATGGTTGTGTTCCCGCCGGCCTAGAAAAAAACCGGTGCTTCTATTGCGCATGCCAATTCGATGATTTGAGTTCGTTTCGCAGATCCACATTTGGTCATGATGACCCTCCTGATATTCCCCGAAACAAAGCTCTCCTCCAGCTGCTGTGAGCACTTGGTTCGTACCGAATACGCTAATCAGGTAAATGTCGCCTGGGTCTAGGTTGTCGTTACCGCGTCCAGGTGGGAACATGATGCTCTGGTGTCCAAGTTGGTGTTAAGTGTTAAGCGTGAAGAGAGAAATGTGGGGGTACTTTGTATGTTGGGGGGTTATAAGAGTCTTGGCCGTGGGCTTGCCAGGTTCAATAGACTCAGAGTGGTAGTGGGAGCAGTAAGGCTCTTATATATTCTGGATTTGTGTGTGGGAACGGCGCTTGGGATTAAGGCTTAGAAGCTCTACTCGCCGTGGCACCATACATCAAATGCTATTTTTTTTAAATAAATAAATAAATAAATAAATAAATTTTCTGCCTAGTACAGTTATAGGCAACAAGTATCCGAACATGAGACATTCGACATATATGGTAATTTGTCTGTGCGCCATATGTCTCATGTTCGGATACAAGTACTTCTTGCCTGATACCTGTATTGAGAGGGGGAAACAAATGGGGGGCCTAATAGGGGAGGGGTAAGAACCTGGTAATGTTCTGAAATATTTACATGCAGGGGCGGTGGGACAACAGATGCAATATATTGCCCCACCCGCAAATCCCAGATAACGAACTCCCCTGGACTGATCGTGCAGCAGTAGTCAGAGCTTTGAATGGCTTAAGAGGGCGTCCAAAGATGCTGGCTTATGTTATCAGGCCCTGTTCACAAGCTCTGCCACTTGGAGGGTCTGATTTCACTGCGCGACCAGTTCAGACCAGTTCATTATCCCATGGATGGATGAGACATGCAAATTCCCGACCTGCCATTAAAGGATAACACTCACCATGAATTCTCAAATTATGTCGAGTTAAGGTTGTTTCTGCTGATTAATCGCTGTATTGGCAATGGGTGCAAATATTCGATTCGGAAGATAGTGAATCTGCGTGTCTCATCAGTCCGTAGGATACCTGAGATTTACGGCATCACAATTTTACTTGCCACTCAACATGTAGTATAGGTACAGTATTCATTTACATTTTTTTATGGACAGTATGAGTGGAAGAGTACCTGATATTGGCTATGGTGTCCGTGTCTTTTTTGAAGTTAGTCTGCTTTAGATATTAGGAAATGTTTTTTTAACAAAAGATGACATTAGTTTTTATGGTAGCATTTCGAGCAGGACTTAGGAAAAAAGAGAAAAGCGTGCAAGTAGCTTAACCGGCAGCACAGAATATTCCATCTTAATAGTGTTAGATTATGGTAAAGAGTGTCCTCCATCAACCCCCCGCGTGCTCATTCCACTTGCCCCCCAACTCTCATCAGGCTTTACCATCTCCGCCATACCCCTATACCCTTCTTCTAACAGCTCTTCCAGTGTTGGTTGTATAATAGATGATCGCACAATTTTTTCCTCTTACCACCGCCTCAGGGCACTGCCGCATATCACCCATGCGGACTTCCTCCCACTATTTCCTCCTTGCATAATCTATTCCCATGCATTCTATCACTTCTCGCTTTTCTCAGGCGTTGTGTATGGTGGTGGTGGTCGAATATCGAGGGTGTCGGATGGGGCACTCTGGCTTTCAACACTATTCGAAGTAGGGTCAGCTTGGGAAGTGCGAGGCCTTGTCTGGAAGAGATACCCACCTATTGATTCTGTCGCTTAGTGCGTTTAATGCGGCCAATTGACTGGAACACTGCACGCCATTCGCCCTGAAATCATTGTCCTCTAGAACCCGGCCCTGGAAGAGTTGAATGGCACTGATCGCCATCCCTGTCCTCCCATCTCCGTATCCACAGTAGACGACCGTAACTCCTGCCTCGTTATAGGCATTCCAGATCTGATCGAATTGCTCCTGTGTCACTGTCGTGCACTCCACGGCCTTGATGTGTGAATACGAGATTTTCGCGGTACGAAGCCAGCCCCTCTGTCGCGGCGATAGCTCCACGGAGTTCAAACTGATGATGTTTTTTACCCCATAGTTTTTGAGGAACTCAATTGAGGTTTCGTTAATGGCCTCATCGGCATCTTCGCCATTGTAGTAGGGCGCCGACGACCGTGCAAGACGACCAGGAATCACCCACTCGAATCGTCGGAACACCGGGTTCTTGATCTTGTGTAGGCCGAACTGGGTGCCCACTTCTCCAATCTTTAAGTGCGGACTGTTACTGTCGACACGTTCTATTTGCCCGAGCTTATCCTGGCTGCCATCAAGGTTCACCTTAATTGAATACCCGCCCAGGCTAAGCCGCGTGAAAGTAAGCCACTCCCAAAGGAAGAGGTTGGGGTCATAACATTTAAGCTTGTTGTCTCGCCCTCGGCCCATGAAATCCCTGGTGCGTCTATTTCGCATGCCAATTCGCTGGTTTGAGTTCGTTTCGCAGATCCACATTTGGTCATGGTGACCCTCCTGATATTCCCTTAGACAAAGGTCTTCTCCTGCTACTGTGATCATTTGGTTCGTACCGAATACGCTGATTAGATAAATGTCGCCTGGGTCTATGTTGTCGTTACCGCGCCCAGGTGGGAACATGGTGCTGAGGTGTTCAAACTGGTTTGAAGTGTTAAGTGTTAAGAGAGGAATGTGGGGGTACTGTGTACGTCGGGGGATTATAAGAGTCTTGGTTGTACAGTACCATAGGCTTAAGGGGCTCAATATCTGGGGTAGACTCAGACCAGTAGTGGGAGAAGTAGGGCTATTATATATTCTGGGTTGGCATGCGGGGCTCTGCTCGCCCTGGCATATATTAAATGACTTTTTGGGAAAAATAGGAAGAGAGTTATATTTCCCAATATCCGAAGTAGACTAACTTCAGAGGGGAAACGAACACCATAGTGAGATAGCATATGCTTTTCTGTCTATTATGTGAGGAGGAGGAATAAATTGGGGGCCGACTAGAGGAGGGGTAAGGAAATTTGTGATATTCTGAAATACTTGCATGCAAGTGTGGTGGGACAGCAAGTGCAATATATTGCAACACCTGCAAAATCTCAGGTATAATGAACTCTCCTGGACTGGTCGTGCAGCAGTTTTCAGAGTTTTGAATGGCCCAAGAGGGCGTCCAAAGATGCTGTATATTATCAGGCCCTGTTTGCAAGCTCTGTGTCAATTGGAGGGTCTAATTTCGCTACACGACCAGTCCAGGCGAGTTCGTTATACCTGATATAAGGGATCACAATTTTACTTGCCATTCAAGATTTATGATAAGTATCTGTTTACATTTATTTTGGATAGTATAGTACAGTACGAATGGAAGAGCGTCTGCTATTGGACTATGATATCCATTTCTTTTTTGAAGTTAGTCTGCTTTAGATACCTTATTAGGAAATATGATGTTTTTCCAAAAATAAAAAAATAAAAGACATTAATTGTTAGCATCATGTCGAGTAGGGCCTAAGGGAAAAGAGAAAATCGTGCAAGTAGCTTAATTGGCAGCAGGGCGTACTCTATCTTAATAATTATATGGTAGAAAATGTCTTCCTTCAATCCCCCATGTGCTCCCAAGTCTCATCAGGCTGTACCATCCCCACCGTATCCCTACAGTGCATCCACCGCTATCCTCTTCTAACCGCCTTTCTACAGTGGATTATACGATGATTGCACAATTCCTTCCTCCTTCTACCACCCCAGAACACTGCCGCCTGCCGCCTATACGCACTTCCTCCTACTCTTTCCTCCTTGTATAATCCTATTGCGATGCCTTTTATCACTTTTCATCTTTTTCAGGCTTAGTGTATGGTGGCAGTCGAGTCTCGGGGGTGTCGGATGGGCTACTGTAGTTTTCAAGATTATTTGAAGTTAGGTGAGCATAAGCAATGCGAGGCACCGTTTAGAGGAGACACTCACGCATGGAGTCTGTTGTTTAATGCGTTTAATGCTGCTAATTGACTAGAACACCCCACGCCATTCGCCCTGAAATCGTTGTCGTCTAGAGCCTGGCCCTGGAAGAGTTGAATGGCACTGATCGCCATCCCTGTCCTCCCACCTCCATATCCACAGTAGACGATCGTGACTCCCGCCTTGTTGTAGGCATCCCAGACCTGGTAGAATTGCTCCTGTGAGATTGCGGTGCACTCCACAGCTTTGATGTGTGAATGCGAGATTTTCGCGGCATGAAGCCAACCCTTCTGGCGCGGTGGTACCTCAATGGAGTTCAAACTGATGGTATTATTTATCCCATAGTTGTGAAGGAACTCAATTGAGGTTTCGTTAATATTCTCATCAGCATCTTCGCCATTGTAGTATGGCGCGGACGACCGTGCAAGGTGACCGGGAATCACCCACTCGAACCGCCTGAACACCGGGTTCTTGATCTTGTGTAGGCCGAACTGGGTGCCCACTTCCCCAATTTTTAAATGTGGGCTGTTACTGTCGACACGTTCTATTGGCCCGAGCTTCTCATTGCCATCAGGGCTCACCTTAATTGAATACCCACCCAGGCTAAGCCGCGTGAAAGTAAGCCACTCCCAAGGACCGAGATGGTGGTGAACACATTTAAGATGGTTGTGTTCCCGCCGGCCTAGAAAAAACCCGGTGCGTCTATTGCGCATGCCAATTCGATGATTTGAGTTCGTTTCGCAGATCCACATTTGATCATGATGACCCTCCTGATATTCCCCGAAACAAAGCTCTCCTCCTGCTGCTGTGAGAACTTGGTTCGTACCGAATACGCTAATCAGGTAAATGTCGCCCGCGTCTAGCTTGTCGTTACCGCGTCCAGGTGGGAACATGATGTTCTGGTGTTCAAGTTGGTGTTAAGTGTTAAGTGTTAAGAGAAATGTCGGGGTACTTTGTACGTCGGGGGATTATAAGAGTCTTGGTTGTAGTCTTGCAAGGCCCAATATAGACTCAAACCGGTAGTGGGAGCAGTATGGATCTTATATATTTCTGGATTTCCCTGTGGGGACTGCGCTTGGGATCGAAGCGAAGAGGGTTTGAGTGCAGTGGCACCATACATTAAAATGCGTTTTTCTTGAATAAAACAAAAAGCTAGTATATTTTCTAATAATTATCTAAAGTAAACTAACTTCAAAGGGGAAATGGATACCATGGTCAGATAACATATGCTCTTTTGCCTATTCTGTGAGGAGGAGGAATAAATTGGAGGCCTAAAGAGGGAGGGGTAAGGAAACCTGTGATGTTCTGAAATATTTACATGCAAGGGTGGTGGGACAACAGGTGCAATATATCGCAACACGCGGAAGATCTCAGGTATGATAACGAACTCTCCTGGACTGGTCGCGCAGCAGTTTTCAGAGCTTTGAGTGGCCTAGGGGGCATTCAAAAATGCTTGCTTATGTTATCGGGTCCGGTTCGCAAGCTCTGTGTCAATTGGAGGGTCTGATTTCGCCGCACGACTAGTCCAGGCGAGTTCGTTATCCGAGATTTACGGCATCACAGTTTTACTTGCCACTCAACATGTAATATAAGTATCCGTTTACATTTTCTTTTGGACGCTATGAGTGGAAGAGCATCTGGCTATGGTATCCATTTTGTTTGTGAAGTTAGTCTGCTTTAGGAATCAGGAAATATGCTGTTTTTTGAAAGAGAAAAATGACCTTAATTTTTTTATAGCAGTATATCGAGTAGGGCCCAAGAGAAAGAAAAGCGTGCAAGTAGCTTAATTGGCAGCAGAGGGCACTATATCTTAATATATAGTAAAAAATGTCTTCTTTCAAACCCCCAGGTGCTTATTGCACTTGCCCTCCTAACTCTCTTCAAGCTCCGCCCCCGGCGTATCCATACAGTACATCCACCGCTATCTTTTAACCGCTTTTCTAGTGAGGGGTTATATGATGATCATACAATTCCTTCCTCCTTCCACCGCCTCAGGACACTGCCCCATATCACCAATACGCACTTCCTCCTACCCTTTCCTTCTTGCATAATCCTATTTGCCATGCATTCTGTCACTTCGCCTTTTTTTCAGGGGTTGTGTATGGTGGTGGTGGTTGAGTATCGAGGGTGTCGGATGGGCTACTCTGACTTTCAACACTATTTGAAGTAAGGTCAGCTTAGGCAATTCGAGCCACTGCTTGGAAGAGATACTTACCCATTGATTCTGTCACTTAGTGCGTTTAGTGCGGCCAATTGACTGGAACACTGCACGCCATTTGCCCTGAAATCGTTGTCGTCTAGAGCCCGGCCCTGGAGGAGTTGAATGGCACTGATCGCCATCCCTGTCCTCCCATCTCCATACCCGCAGTAGACGATCGTAACTCCCGTCTCGTCATAGGCATTCCAGATCTCATCAAATTGCTCCTGTGTCACTGCGGTACACTCTACGGCCTTGATGTGTGAATACGAGATTTTCGCGGCGCGAAGCCAGCCCCTCTGTCGCGGCGATAGCTCCACGGAGTTCAAACTGATGATGTTCTTTATCCCATAGTTGTTAAGGAACTCAATTGAGGTTTCGTTAATATTCTCATCGGCATCTTCGCCATTGTAGTATGGCGCGGATGACCGTGCAAGGCGACCAGGAATCACCCACTCGAATCGTCTGAACACCGGGTTCTTGATTTTGTGTAGGCCGAACTGGATGCCCACCTCCCCAACCTTCAAATGCGGACTGCCACCGTCGACAAGTTCTATTGGACGGAGCTCACGCTCACCATCAGGGTGCACCATGAATGAATACCCACCCAGGCTAAGCCGCCTGAAAGTAAGCCACTCCCAGCCCCGGAAATGGGGTACAGCGCATACAAGTTTACTCTGTATCCCTCGGCCTAGGAAAAGCCCGGTGTGTCTATTCCGCATGCCAATTCGGCGGCTTGAGTTCGTTTCGCAGATCCACATTTGGTGCCAATGACCCTCCTGGTATTCCTGGAGACAAGTGTCTTTCCCTGCTGCTGCAAGCACTTCGTTCGTACCGAACACGCTAATCAGATAAATATCGCCTGCGTCTAGCTTGTCGTTACCGCGTCCGGGTGGGAACATGTTGGTGTTGTGTGTTAAGAATTAAGAGAATGTGGGGGGTACTTGGCACTTCGGGGGATTGTAAGAGCCCTGGTTGTAGGCTTGTAGCAAACCGGTAGTGGAGGCAGTGGGGCTCTTATGTATTCCTGGATTTTCATGTGAGGACTGCGCTTGGGATCAAACTTTAGAGGCTTTGGGTGTCGTGGCATCATACATCAAAATTCCCTTTCTTGAATAAAACAAATAGCCAGTATATTTTCTAATATTTAAAGCAAACCAACTTTAAAGGGGGAATGGATACCATGGTCAGATAGCAGATTCTCTTCTGTCTATTATGTGAGAAGGGGGAATAAATTGGAGGCCTAATGGGGGAGGGGTAGGGAAACCTGTACGGTAATGTTCTGAAATATTTACATGAAAGGGTGATGGGACAACAGGTGCGATATATTGCAACACGCAGAAGATCTCAGGTATGATAACGAACTCTCCTGGACTGGTTGTGCAGCAGTTTTCAGAGCTTTGAGTTTTTGCACTTCGATGGCGAAACGATTCACGACGAGTGACGAATGGTGAAACGAAACGAAACGATAAACGCCAAGGAACTCATACCTAAAGGATCCCACTCTGGAGCTAGGAAAAACTCTTCACTTAACAGCAACAGCCACAGTCTCTCGCTCAACGACACTTCGATGCTCGATGCTCCACTCTCTAACTAAGGGCGATCACAGGAGCATACATCAATTACAAAGCCATCATATCCATCCATGAGGCACCACACTACTCTATGTGAGTCTCTCCCTCCCCCGTGAGCACTCCCGGTTGACCAAAAGAAAAACAAACACTTTCCCACCTCCGGGCTTCCAGCTCTTTCACGCTGGTCTTACAGTGCTTCCGCTTTTCTCCCGGCTTTCCCGAAAGCTGCACGATCCCAAAACTATCGCGCATTCCTGCATTCGCAATGCTTTCCCGAACATACAAACCAAACGCCCAAAGCCGAAGCCATATGCCCGAATCCTCAGCGCGTATCCGAAGCCACTCCCGGAAGCTATCTGGACAAAGGAAGTATCGTGAGTATGGGGAGCAGCACCATTTTCAACATGAGTGGCCTAGGGGCATCCAAAAATGCTTGCTTATGTTATACCGGGCCCTGTTCGTAAGTTTTGTGTCAATTGGAGGGTCTGATTCCACTGCACGACAAGTCCAGGCGAGTTCGTTATGCCCGAGATTTATGGCATCACAATTTTACTTGCCACTCAACATGTAATATCGGTATCCATTTGCATTTTCTTTTGGAGAGTATGAGTGGAAGAGCATCTGCTATTTGACTATGGTATCCGTTTCGTTTGTGGAGTTAGTCTGCTTTATACATCAGGAAATATGCTGTTTTTTAAAAGAAAAAAAAAGACATTAGTTTTTTATAGCGGGGTGTCGAGTAGGGCCTAAGAGAAGCGAGAAAAGCAAGCAAGTAGCTTAATTGGCAGCTCAGCGTATTGCATCGGCAGCTCAGCGTATTGCATCTTAATATATGGTAAAAAAAAATGTCTCCCTTCAACCTCCCGCGTGCTTATTGCACTTGCCCTCCTAACTTTCATCAGGCTTTACCACCCCCACCGCATCCATACAGTACATCCACCGCGATCTCCTTCTAACCGCTTTTCTAGTGTGTGTTATACGATGATCGTACAATTCCTTCCTCCTTCCACCGCCTCAGAACACTGCCCCATATCGTCAATACGCACTTCCTCCCACTCTTTCTTCCTTGCACAATCCTATTGCCATGCATTCTATTACTTCTCTTTTTTTTCAGGCTTTGTGTATGGTGGTGGTAGAGTATCGGGGGTGTCGGATGGGCCACTCTGGCTTTCAACACTATTTGAAGTAAGGTCAGCTTCGGCAATGCGAGGCACTGCTTGGAAGAGATACTTACCCATTGATTCTGTCGCTTAGTGCGTTTAATGCGGCCAATTGACTGGAACACTGCACGCCATTCGCCCTGAAATCGTTGTCGTCTAGAGCCCGGCCCTGGAAGAGTTGAATGGCACTGATCGCCATTCCCGTCCTCCCATCACCATACCCACAGTAGACAACCGTGACTCCTGCCTCGTCATAGGCATTCCAGATCTCATCAAATTGCTCCTGTGTCACTGCGGTACACTCTACGGCCTTGATGTGTGAATACGAGATTTTCGCGGCGCGAAGCCAGCCCCTCTGTCGCGGCGATAGCTCCACGGAGTTCAAACTGATGATGTTCTTTACCCCATAGTTGTTGAGGAACTCAATTGAGGTTTCGTTAATGGCTTCATCGGCATCTTCGCCATTGTAGTATGGCGCGGACGACCGTGCAAGACGACCAGGAGTCACCCACTCAAATCGTCTGAATACCGGGTTCTTGATTTTGTGTAGGCCTAACTGGGTGCCCGCTTCTCCAACCCTTAACTTCGGACTGTCGCCATCGGCACGTTGTAATGGCCTAGGCCTATTTTTAGCATTATAAGGAGTCACCTTTAATGAATATCCTCCCAGGCTCAGCCGAGTGAAAATCAGCCACTCGCAATCGACGAAATAATATGCAGTGCACATAAGTTTGTCCTCATGCCCCCCGCCCAGGAGAAACCCAGTGTGTCTATTGCGCATGCCAATTTCATAGTCGGAGTTTGCTTCGCAGATCCACATTTGGTCATGATGACCCTCCTGATATTCCCGGAGACAAGTGTCTCTTTCTACCGCTGTGAGCACTTCGTTCGTACCGAACACGCTAATCAGATAAATGTCGCCTGTGTCTGGCTTGTCGTTACCGCGCCCAGGTGGGAACATGTTGTCGGTCTTGAGTGTTAAGAGGAAGTGGTGGCACTGTATGTTGGGGGTTTATAAGAGTCTTGGTTGTAGGCTTGTAGGGCTCAATATAGACTCAGACCGGTAGTGGGATTTTTTTTTTTTTTGTAATCATGCGTTCATTGTTTTTAGGTACAAAAAGCCTCATGCAGTGCTAGCTATGGAGAGAACAAAACCTATAAATTAAAAACATAAACAAAAGAAAGTTACGGCACTAGTAAATATCCACTATCGCGCAGGGTTCTCCTCCGCCGGGCCGATGGCCTCGTATAACAAGGAAAGCACAAACTAACAATTTAGTCGTCTCAGAAAGGAAAGCCTATATAAAATGAAGGAAAGAAAACTACGGCAACCCTATACCTCAGCCAACGAAAAAACACGAAAGACCGGGGGGGGCACCCTGGGGGGGGAGAGAGAAAGCGGGGGGGAAGACGGGGGGGGTGGTGGGTGGGAACATCGTGGGGGGAAATCCCGTGAAGGTGACGCCTATGAAGGTGGCGAGTCTTTTTAGCAGCTGGAGGGATGACCAAAGTGGGGCTTCGTGTCACAAATCGTGACTAAGCAAGGCAGATTTCACATGACTCATACTTATGAGCCATAAGGTATGTTGGATTTCACACTATGACGTTACTTGACTCATAGTTCTCACATGACTATGCACTTGCGAGTCATTGTTATGTTATGATTGGTTGATGATTTCATGACGCACGATTGTGACGT
>Ga0307509_10000677_pt1 | contig 58093 bp, 46 predicted proteins | sample 10_EM_MG_FD_202245 | JGI IMG/M metagenome (GOLD analysis project Ga0307509, IMG submission 202245) | Populus trichocarpa ectomycorrhiza microbial communities from riparian zone in the Pacific Northwest, United States - 10_EM | ecosystem: Host-associated > Plants > Roots > Unclassified | place...
GCCAGCATTATGGTTCACCAGCCTTCAGGCGGATTTCAGGGTTTTGCGTCGGATATCCAACGGCATGCGGAAGACATTATCCGCACAAAGCGCCGTCTCAACGAGATCTACGCCCGCCACTGCGGGCGCACGTACGATGAAGTGGAGCGGACGCTCGATCGCGATCACTTCATGACGGCAGAGGAGGCAAAGGATTGGGGCATCGTCGATCATGTCTATACGTCGCGCGAAGTCGCGATGATTTGAGCGCACCTCACGGCCAGATGGCTTCCAGCAACTGCGCCAGATGGGCGCCACCCGCCGTCAGCTGCGTCTTCTTGATGGCCTCCATCCGCGCGGAATAGCCCGCTGGCAGCTTGGTCGCCCAACGCTTGCCCTTCAGTGGTTTGTCCACGAGCGGACCGAACGTAACCTGTCCGAATGCCGCCTTCGCCTGGGTCAACGTGTCGGTAACCCAACTCGTCGACCAGCCAAACACATCACCCGGGACCGTCGGTACCGCTTTGGCCGCCGCAATCCACTGCGCGTCAATCTGATCACGATTCAGGTCTGTTGGAATGTCATCCCACGTACCGTGGAGTTGTTTTGTGGTCGTGATGAACAGGAAGTTTCCGCCCCTCGTGAAAGTGGCGGGCTTGAAGCCCGACTTGTCGGGGTCTACGCGCTTACCTTTCGCGCTCAAGTAAACGGCCCCCACATGCAAAGGCTGGTGCGCATCGCCCACATAGTGAACCAACGCCATCAACGCCTCATGATCATCCTTGAAACCAAACGGCGCAGGAGCCGGATCACCCTTCAGGAAATGCACTGCCGCGTTGATCGCGCCGACAATGTCGTCGCCGCGCACTCCAACCAATCCCGGCTTGTACGCAACCTGCTTCAAGCTCACGTCCGCGTAGTGATATTGCTTGTTGCAGTCTTCGTCTCCATCCGTCCTCACACATGAGGAGTTCCTGCCGACAAAGTCGGTCATTTCCGCTTTGCCGCCATGCGTTGCGAAAATCGCGCACGCTGCGCCGCTCACACTCAAAGTCTTGACACAATCGGCCCAGGTCGAAGCATCGGACAGGCTCAGGTCATTGCCCAAGATGGCCTGCACGTGAGTTTGGGCATTCGTGCCCGCAATGAGTTGGTCCGCGATGGCTCCCACCGTCTCGTGTCCCGCGGCTCCCCAGGCGAGCGCAACCTCACAGCCGGTTATCCCCAACACAGCGGCCAGGACCGCGGCCGGCTTGCTCCAATGTCGCATACATTCCCCTGTGCCCGCGCCTGCGCCCGGGACCTTGCATTCGCCAACGAATTGCCCGCGCGACTCGGGAGAAGCACCGTGCCCCTCCCGCTCAAGTACCTGTTTCCACCGCGGCGCTTATCTCATCTGCTACGCTGGCCGCGCCGCACAAGAGCCGAAAAATGGGAGGACCGCATGGTGAACCGACGCAGTTTCCTGGGCGCTTCGACGGCTGCGGCCGCAGGTGCTTGGTCGTATCCGGCATTGGCCGCGGCGCGGATGCAGCCGCAGACTCCTCTTCCCGATGCTGTGCTCTATGACAAAGACGAAGAAGCGTACTGGACCAAGGTACGAAAGCAATTCCTCATTCCCGCCGATGAAGTGTATTTGAACAACGGGACGGTCGGCTCATCGCCCTGGCCGGTGTTGCAGGCGGTTTTTGACGCGTACACGGATACAGAGCGTATGGCACAAGAGGATCCGGAGGACTATCCGATCTGGGGCTATGCGCCCTGGAACGAATTCCGCGATCCGCTGGCCGCGTTCATTGGGTGCACCCGCGATGAGATCGCTCTGCTGCGTAACGCCACCGAGGCCAATAACTTCATTGCCAACGGCGTAGATATGAAGGCGGGCGATGAAGTATTGATGACCGATCAGGAGCATCCCGGTGGTGAGCATCCCTGGAACTTGAGGGCGAAACGGTATGGAATTGTCGTAAAGAAGGTAGTCCTGCCGAAGCCGGTTCCGAGCGCGGCCGCAGTACTCAACCTGTTCAATGACGCGATAACGCCCCGGACGCGCGTCCTCTTCGTCAGCCACATAACAACGGTGACGGGAGTCGTTCTGCCTGTGAAGGAGTTGTGCGCCCTGGCGCGATCGAAGGGAATCCTGAGCGCCGTGGACGGTGCGCACGTTACCGGGATGATGAGTCTGAATGTGCGCGAAGTCGGCTGCGACTTCTATTCCTCCAGCCCGCACAAGTGGCTGCAGGCGCCGAAGGGCAGCGGCTTTTTGTATGTCCGGGATGAAGTCATTGATCGGTTGTGGAGCACGATTGCGACGGAAGGTTGGGATGAAACCAAGCTCCGTGCGGAGCGATTCCAACGGATTGGCAGCTCGAATGTGCCTGCGTTGGCCGGAATGAGGGCCGCCATTGGTCTGGCGAATCAGATCGGAATGGCGCGCATTGAGAAGCGGCATCGAGCCATGGCCGACTACATCCTGGCCGAAATGGTGAAGCGCGGTGCCGAGTCGTGGACTTCACCCGATGCAGCACTCCGGTGCGCAATTGCCACGGTCAATGTGCCGGGTATCAAACGAATGGACCTGGAGACCTGGCTGTGGAAGCAGCGGAAGATCCGGATTCGCGGCGGTGAGCCGTCCAAGCTACGACTGTCTACTCCGTATTACCTGCTGCGCAAAGATGTAGATCGCTACCTGGCCGCATTCGATGAGTACCGGGCAATGCGCCAGACCGCGTGACCGCATGACTCGAGGTCGTGCCATCGGCCCGGGTGAGTGACCCATTTCGATCTGCTAGGCTATGAGCCTCGAATGGATTCGAGCCTTTCAGGATAAGCCCCTGCTGGATGGGTCTCCATGAACACACCGCTCGCGCGGCCGCTTTACCTGCTCGCAGACAGCCAGCTCTTGTTCTGGAAAGGCACTACCGGCCCTTTTCTGGCCTCCGTCCTGGAGGCCAACGCGCCTGCCAGGCCCAGCGTAGCCTATATCGGCGCGTCCAACGGCGACTCGCCGGAAGCGTATTCCATCCTTGAAGCGGCGATGGACTCACTCGAGATCGGCAGCGACCGCCACATCAGCTCGGCGTTCGCAGCAACCGAGCGGGAGTTCCTCGAGACCGCGGACATAATCGTGCTGGCCGGTGGCGATGTGCAGGCCGGTTGGGATGTGTTCACGCGTACCGGCATGCGCGAAGTGATCGAGAATCGCTATCGTGAGGGCGCGCTGCTGATCGGCGTCTCCGCCGGCGCAGTTCAATTGGGAACGCACGCGACTGTGAAGGATGAGGACGGTTCAGCCCGACTGATCGAGACCTTCGGTTTCGTGCGCAACATTGTCGACGTACACGATGAGCAACAAGACTGGCACACATTGGCGGGCACCATTCATCTGTTGGAAGGCGAGGCGACCGGAATCGGCATCCGCCGCGGCGGTGGGTTGATCTCACACCCCGATGGAACACTCGAGCCGATTCGCCACGCGGTCGATGAATTCACTTTCGGTGACAACAGGCTGCAACGCGCCGTGCTGCTGCCCGATGCGGCCGGCGGCTGAATGCGCGTCTTTGCCATATCGGATGTTCACACGGATTTCCGCGACAACCTCTGGCAGTTGACACAACTATCAACGCACGACTATCGCGATGATGCGCTCATCCTGGCTGGCGATGTCAGTCACGACCTGGGAGTCCTGCAGCAGACTTTTCGCATCTTCGTGGAAAGATTTCGCCACGTTTTCTTTGTGCCGGGTAATCATGAGCTGTGGATACGGGCCAATGAGCATCGGCATTCCGTGGAAAAATTCCACGACGTCCTGCGGCTGTGCGAGTCACTGGGAGTGCGCACCGCGCCCGAGGTGATCGGGGCCGGCGAGGAGCGGGTTTGCGTCGTTCCCTTGTTTTCCTGGTATGCCAAGCCAGGGGAGGGCAGCGACAGTCTGTATCGCGAGCGTGCCACGGAAGAGCCGTCTGAATCTGTGTGGACCGATGATTACCTGTGCAAGTGGCCCACCACTGTCAATTTCCGACCCGTGCAGTTTTTTATGGATATGAATGGCCCGCGAGTGAATGCGCAGTATGAAGTCAGCCGCATCTCGTTCAGTCACTTTCTGCCGCGACAGGACTTGATGTTCGCCGGCCCCGGCGAAGCCCCGCCGCCCGGGCCCACGCCACCGCCGCACCCGTTCAATTTTTCCCGTGTGGCGGGCTCGAGCTTGATCGAGCAACAGATCCGCAGACTGGGCTCGCGAGTTCATGTGTACGGTCATCAACATCGCAATCGGTGCCGACTCTACGACGGGATCTGGTATGTCTCCAACTGCCTGGGCTACCCCGACGAACGCAGTGGCAAGTCGTTTGAGAGCCCTGCTGCCATCCTCAAGACGGTGTGGCCCGAGCCGGCCCTTCAACAGGGACGACCCTGAAGCGATGGGCTACGCGCGCGCACTCCTGCTCGCGTTGGTGCTGTGCCTGGCAGCGGGGGTGGCGCAAGCCACCACTGTCACTGTCTCTTACGGCCAGCCAACTCCACAGGCGGCTTACGCGGCCAGAAGGCTGGAATCCGCGTTGTCGGAACGAAGCTATGCGCTGCGGAAAGACTCCCCGACCGGGTCGTCGGCTCCCACTGCGGGGGCCACTCCCCCTGCGGGCGCCGACTATCGCGTCAATCTGACCCTGGACCCGGAGCACCTGAAGCCCGAGGCGTTCTCTATCAAACCCGAAGGGCGGGTGATCACCATCAACGGTGGGGATCAGCGAGGGATGATCTACGGCGCGCTCGCGCTTGCAGAGTCGCTGCGCAACGGCACCCGACTCGAGGACATCCGCGCCGTCGAGCAGCATCCCGCTCTGCAGTTCCGTGCCATCAAGTACAACCTCCCTTGGGATACCTACCGGCCGAGCTCAGCGCTGGACCAACACTACGAAACGGCGCGCGACCTGCATTACTGGGAAGCGTTTCTGGACATGCTGGTCGACAACCGCTTCAACACGCTGACTCTGTGGAATCTGCATCCTTTCACTTACATGATCCGGCCGAAGAACTTTCCCGAGGCGAGTCCCTGGTCGCCGCGGGAATTGGGGCAGTGGCAGCATCTGTACCACGAAATTTTCCGCATGGCCAAGGAGCGGGGGCTGGATACCTACCTGGTCTTCTGGAGCATCTTTGTGAGTCCGCAGCTTGCCCAGGCTCACGATCTGGGCAAGGAGAGCTTTTATCCACACTACTTCGGACCCGGCGATACATCGGATGTGGTCCGTCGTTACCTGCGTGAGAGCGTGAAGCAGGTGTTGGAGGAATATCCGGATCTTGACGGTATCGGTGTCTCGCACGGAGAAGGAATGGGAGGGATGACGCCCCCGCAGCGTCAGCAATGGGTAGATGACGTGTTGATTGCTGGGATGCTGGACGCTCATCGCCCGGTCAAGTTGATTCATCGCGTCCCATTCTCCTCGGGCCTGTCCTCGGATCCAGGGGTGGGGCGGGACGTGGAGCAGGTGACACGGGCTGCGATGGAACGGCTGGACAACCGCTTCGACGGACCCATCTGGGTGGAAATCAAATTCAATTGGTCACACGGACATTCGACGCCGCGATTGGTGAAGGTGCATGGCGGCGTGCTGGGTGACACCTATTTCACGCCACGTCCCAGGAACTACAAGATTGCCTGGATGGTCCGCAATGAAGACTTTTTCGCGCTGCGCTGGGGAGTCGCGGACTTCATCCGTCAACACATTGCACTCAATGCAGCACCGGATTACGTGGGAGGCTATTTCATTGGCTCGGAGACCTATATTCCGGCGCTGGACTATTTCACGGCCGTGCGGGCTCCCGTCGACTGGAAGTGGGCTTTCCAGCGTCAGTGGTTGTTCTACGAGCTGTGGGGACGACTGCTCTACGATCCCAACACCCCCGATGCGGTGTTCCAGGCGGAGTTCGTCCGGCGATACGGGCCCACGGCAGCCAATCTGCTCAACGCGCTTTCACTTGCTTCGTCCACGCAGTTGCGCCTGGCTTCGTTGTACGATTCAACATGGGACTTTACGCTCTATAGCGAGGGATTCCTGGCGCTGCAGGCGGAGGACACGAAGTATATCGGCGTTGACCGTCTCATCAATCAGCCCACCATGGACCCTGAGTACGTTTCGGTTGCCGATTACGTCAGTACGCTGGCAAAAGGCGGGTCATTCGGGGCTGGGCGTATCACTCCGCCGATACTCATCAACATGCTCAGGCGTGACAATCTCGAGGCTTTGCGGCTGGTGAAGGATATCGACACGGCGAAGAATGCGTCGCTGATGTATGAAGTGGCGGATGTGAAAACCTGGGCCAATCTCGGATTACATCTGTCCGAGAAGCTGGCGGGTGCGGTGGCGCTGCAGACGTATCGATCGAAGGGTGGCGAGGAAAACCAGCGTGCTGCCATCGATCACCTGCGGCGTGCGCTCGGCTATTGGGATGAGGTGATCAAGATCACCCGCCCCATTTATCGGGACATGCCGCTGACTCATTACAACGGCAATCCGCGGGACGCCAACCCCAACAATCTGTTTCACTGGGCCCTGATCCGCGATCAGGTTGCAAGAGATGTCGAGGTTGCGGCCGGGCCGTAAATCACCGTGTCGCTCGCGTCCCCCCAGGCCGATCCGGATAATACATCTGGTAGAACCACGCGCAGGCAGTCTCGATCTGCGCCTGGATGCGTGGCGGAATGGCGTGGGTAGCGGGGATCGTAACGCTGGTCGCGCACCGATGAGGGTACTTCATGTGGTAGTGGCTATCGCTTTCCTGGACACCGATGGGCAGCTGGTTCGGGTCGATTTCGAACGGAGCCAGCGCCAGCCATTCGAAGATTCGCGACAGGCACGCAGCGGGTTTGCGCATCAGATCCTCGAAGCGCAGGAAGTAGAGACGCTGTTGCACCGTGGGCGGCAGGTCCTGCACCGCGTGCAGTGAGATGAGCGGCGCGCCGATGGATTTATCCTTGGCAAACAGAACGTCGGCGCGCCCCATCCGATCATAGTCGGCCAGATGGTCGATAAAATCCAACAGTACGGTACGTTGGTGCTGCGCTTCGATGGAGCCGTAGATCTGCCCCAGCTCGCGGATGCAGACAATGAGCCGGGCTTCGGGCGCCAGTTGCAGGAGCATCTCAATGGCATGCAGCCAGGCGCGATTCTTATCCACCACGGCTGCCTTGTTGCAGTCCTGATACCAACCCCGCAGGAACCCGCCCATCGCGCCGCTGAGGTGCGCATAGCTGGCCTCGAACGAGCGGTCGAGTTGCGATAGAAAGAATTGATCGTCACTCACGCTGCGGCGGATGGTGAGCAACGCGTTGCACAAAGCAGAGCTGCGACCGTCGCATTGGATGTCCGGATGCATCGAAAGCATCTGGCACAGCAGCGTCGAGCCGGCGCGGGGCAGGCCGGTTACTCCAATGAATTGGGGACTTCGCAAATGGGGACCGCCGGCGACGGCCGCAATCGGCCGGGGACTGGTAGACTAGAATACCCACCCACCTTGAATCAGCAACTTATTGCGCGGGAAGGGCTCGCTTTGGGGTGCAGCCGCAGCAAGGCGGTGGGCCAGACGGGCATGCAGCACGAAGCCATGAGCACTGACATTGAAACCAACTCCGGCCGCGCAAATGTGCCGCGGCGCGGCAAATCCGGTGGGGGCGAAGTTCTGCCAGGCCTTGCCGTAATCGATGAAAATCAGTGCATCACTCTGGACCGCAGCGGTGAGCGTGAATGCCCTGTCGAGATCCAGATGTGCCAGCAGTGCGCGATCACCAATCAACTCACTGGGTGGGTAGGCCGCGACCGCGTTCGCACCAGACACTGACATGCGCTCGGTGCCGTCCAGCGTCTTGTGGTCCAAAGCGTACTGACCGCTGACTGCGGCGTTCACCGAGAAGCGGTTCGGCAGCAGGCTGATGCGGTTCAAGTTGACTACGAGCTTGCTGTAGGTACCTGCCGTGTCCGCCCCGGCTGCGTCCAGGGCTTGCGATTCGGTGTCCTTGAATTTCAGATGACCAACCGTAATGGCACCGTTTGCCTGGGTGAGTCCCGAGAGTCCCAGGAGCGCCCGCTCGTCGCGGAATGCGATCTGCGCAGTCGCGGCAACCGTGGTCCTCGGGATCCGTGTACCCGTTGCACCGATGTTGTCGATCAGGTTCTTGAACGCAACATCGGTACTGACCGCCAAGGTTTGTGCCTGGGTTCGACGAATTGGGTAACCTACAATGGCATCCACGGCCGTGGCGTGGCCTGTGGCGTCGAGCGCCGCGAAGGCATCCGCCAATCGATACGCGGTCTGGCTCACAGCCAGTTCGCCGCGCAGTCCATTGGCTGTCAACGGCGCTGAATAGCCCAACCGACCGCTGAGCAGGTCGCCATGCTCGGTGGTGAGACCGCTCAATGACAGACGGTCACCGCTGCCCGTGGGTGAGTTGGCATCCACGTTGAAACTGAGGCGACCCTTGCCGGTGTAGGCAGATCCGTAGTTGTCAGCGATCACATAACCCGCATAGCGAGGGTTGGCGTCCGTTTCGATGGCGAAGTCCGAGGTTCCGACTTTGTCACCCGGCGCGACGTCTGCGCGAGTCACTTGCACGCCTGGCGTATCGTTGATGATGAGCATTGCTCGCTCGAGCGTGTCAACCGAGACGATGTCGGCAGTTTTGACGTTGTCGAGCATGGCCTGGACGAGGGAGTCCCGCACGAGGGAGTGGTTCTTCAGATGAAACTGTCCGTAGTTACCCTCGACTACCCGGATCTTCACCACACCGCCCGTAATTTCCTGGGCTGGAACATACGCGCGCGCGACGAAGTAGCCATGCGCGCGGTAGTACTTGGTAATTCTCTGCGCCAACGAATCCAGGTCCGCCAGGCTGAGATCCTTGCCCGCCCCATCTGTGAGCAACGCGGCCAGAGTGGACGTGGAAATGACGCGATTGCCGATCACCTCAATGGAGGTGACAGCGAGTTTGGGGCCGGTCGGCAGCGCCGTCATTGGAGGTTCAATCGGCTGCCCGCTGCCGCCGAGGGCCGGTAGGACAGGCGTTGGTGGTTTGGGCTGGGTTGGTGGTTGGGCCTGGCGCACCGCATCACCGACGTTGGGGGGCGTCTGTTGTGCTACGACGGCGTCCGTCGCCAGGGTCAGCAACAGCGGGATGGCGATGCGGATCCACTGGAGCGCATTCAGTTGCATGTGTGTGCCTCAGTGGGCTTTGACGACGAACAACTGCTGCTCAACGCCACTGGGTAACTTCACCCCGCCGTTGACTATTGCAGCGAGTGAATTGCGGCTGACAGGGACGCGGACTTCCTTCACGGGACCGGCGCTGTCACCGGCTGATTCGCCGGCCGTGTTGTCGGCTCCCGACCCGGCAGGTGTGTCTGTCCCTGAGAGCATCTGACGAGCTTCTGACAAGCTCACCGCCAGAGTCGATTCGTCGCCGCTGGGCGAAGAGACCACTGTCAGCTGCGCGTTGGCGCCAAAGGTAGTGCTGAGGGCGGAGGTCACCTCCGCTGTCGCGAGCTGCGGTGCGAGCGAGTTGCCCGTCGCTGCGGTCGAAGGCGTGCCGCCCGTGTTTGCCACTCGCGTTTGCGCAGTCAAGATCGCACTGGCAATGGCATTCGCGAGAGCCGGATCGCTTTCAACGGCCGGCCCATTGCCGCCCGGTGGCTCGCTGCCGCCGCTAGACCCCGGATCTGCGGGCGATCCCGTACCTCCCGTCGAACCGCTACCCCCCGTGGAGCCACTGCTCGCGGCGGTAATGACCACACTCCCAGCGACGCTTCCGCCGGAAACGGTGTAGTTGGGATTGCTCAGAGTCAGTCCGTCCAGGCCGACCAGGTTCTGAGTACCCACATCGCCGGCGGCCAGGGTTCCCGAGCCGGTCAAAGTCACCGAATCGCCCGTCACCAGGTTGGTGATGGTCAGCAGGCTCGGCGCTGCCGCCGCAGTGCCATCGAATACTCTGGTGGCGCCGCTGATTGCTGCTACATCCACCGGTCTTGCCGTCACCAGCACACTGCCGCCGGAACTGGCACCCACCAGCGTATAGTTCGGATTATCCAGCGTCAGCCCGCTCAGATTGTCCAGATTCTCGGCCCCAACGCCGCTGCCGGCCAACGTTGCACTACCGGTCAGAGTCACCGTATCGCCTGTGACTACATTGGTGAGCGTCAGCAAACTCGTCGGCGCGGCGGCCGACCCGTCGTACACCTTGGAAGCCCCGCTAACTGCTGCGACGGCGACTGGCAGGGGGTCTATGGTCAGCGAGCCGCCTGCATAGCTGATGATGTACCCCTGCTGATCTGAATAAAGCCCGCTCACCGTGAGCGTGTAATTGCCTGCGTTGACGGCGCCTTGGGAGGAGCCGCCGTATATCGGTGTGCCAAGCACGTTTCCATCACCCGACGTCGCGGTGTAACCGATGCCGCCGCCGCCGGAATACGCGCTGCCGTTGTATGTGCTGGTCGCGTTGTTGGGGCTGACGGTGAGCGGCGCCATGAATGAACGCAGCAGCGGACTGGTGGCGCCTTCGTACATGAACCACGTGCTGCCGAAGTCCAAGGCGGAGAAACTCGATTGTGTGTGCAATTGGGTCGTGGTCAAGCCCGCGACGACTCCGTTCGCATCGGCAATCGGCCCGTTGTAGTTGGAGAGGCCCGTCAAGGTAGGATTGGCCGTCTTGTTATAGTACGAGTTTGTAACAGTGCCGTACTGCAGGCCAACCAGCCCGCCCACATAACTGCTGCCGCTCACACTTCCGGATGCGTAACTGCGGTTGATGGAACCGTAGTTCGCGGCGATCAGACCGCCAGCCCCATAGCTGCTGGCAGTAACACTGGCAGAGGAGTAGGTGTTGTTGATCGTCCCGCCATTGTTATAGCCGATCAAGCCGCCCACATAACTGCTGCCACTGATACTACCGGATACGTAGCTATTCGTGATTGACGCCGATTTATTCAGTCCGACCAGCCCGCCTACGTAGCTGAGTCCCGTCACGTTGGCGCTGGGCGCACCGACGTTGGCAATGGTCGTGGTGGAGGAGGGTAGATACCAGAACAGGGCAACATCACTGTCCGGGAAATTCACCGCAAGGTTCGCGAGTGCGTGGTTGCCACCGTCGAAACTGCCGGCAAAGTAGGGGAAGCTGAAGCCCGCCGGCAGGCTCAAATCGGCGGTCAGCCGGAAGTTGCCGGCGACGTCGCTCTCCACGAACCCGAGCATGTCCTTGAGCCCCTGCACGCTGCCCACGTTGTAGTAGCCACCCGTACCGGCAGGCAATGTCGCGGAATAGTTCGCTATGTTGAGTGTCTTGCTGTGAGTGAACCAATCCTGGTATTGCGCGTCGTAAATACCCCCTGCAGTCAGTTGATGCGTCCCGTTGATATTGACCTGGTCCACATCGTAGAACGAATTGCTGAGAGTGCCGCCGCCGCGTGTGCTCAACCAGCCGCCGATCAGGCCGCCGACTTCCGTGACCCCGACAACGGCTCCAGTCGAGTAGCTGTTGGTAATCACGGGCAGGTAGCCGGATCCCACCAGGCCGCCTACGTATTGGTGTCCGGTGGCGGTGCCCGTGGAGTAGCTGTTGCTGACGGTGCCCATTATGGGCGTGTTGCCCGAAAACTTGACGTTGACGAATCCTACGAGGCCGCCGACGAATCGCCCCGAGTTGCTGCCAGTGACCGCGCCGGTCGAGTAGCTGCTGCTGACAGAGCCACCTTGAATGGCGCCAACCAGTCCGCCGGCGTAACCGGCACCGCTGACGCTGCCAGTCGCATGGCTGCTGGAGACCGAGCCGGTGCATGAGCCGACGAGTCCACCGATATAGTTGTATAGGCCGATGACCTGCCCCGTGGCGTGGCTGTTGGTTACCGCCCCGTCATTCGAGCCAACCAATCCGCCCACGTTTCCCCCACCGGAGACGGCACTGGCGGAGGAGGAGCTGTCGACGGTGCCGTTATTGTCGCCAACCAACCCGCCGGTCGGCCAGTTGTAAGCATCCGTAATCGTGCCCGTAGTGTATGAATGAGCCACCCGGCCGAATGAGGATCCCACGAGGATTCCGGCGGCGGCCGTGTTTCCTGAAGTTCCCCCGGTCACATTGGCGTTGACCACACCGAGGTTTACTATGAGGCCGCCCGTGTTGACGAAGCCGAATATGCCGACGAACGGCAGCGTCGGCCGGTTGATGCGGATGTTGCTGATGGTATGGCCAAGTCCATCGAACGTTGCGTTGAACGACGTACCCGAGCCCGTGCCGACAGGTGAGAAGCCGGCACCGGCGTTCCATCCCGAGGTGGCACTTGCGTCAATGTCTGCGCCCAAAGCGTAGTTGGTCGTGAGACTTCCGTTCATGCCCTGCAGGTCGGTCTCGGTGACGCTGCCGGCTGCCCCCAGAGAGGTAATGACCGTAAAGGACTTGACCTGGCCGTCAGAACCCAGCTTGGTGCTCAGATGCGGGCCGGCTGGAAGATTGACCGGCGCGTTGATGTTGTAGGTGCTGGTATTGTTGGCGTTCACCGCACCCTGGCCGTACTCGAGCGCGAGACTGGCGGTTCCAGATCCGTTCATTGCGGTATTGACGTTGATGTCGTTTTGCGCGCTCAACGTCAACGTATTGGAGCTCCAGGAGACCGTGTCGTTGACATTGATGTTGCCTGCGGTTCCCGATGCGCCGCTGCTGCTTTGAATCGTAACGTTGCCGCTCGCGAGGGCCGAAGAGAGCTGTGCGCCCGTTGCATCGCCCCCTGAGGCTGCGACGGTGAAATCCACCGGATCGATCAGCCAGCTTCCCGCCAAGCCCATGGAGGCGGCGGTCGTGACGTGTGCTGAATTCGCAATCTCGACATGCGCGGCCGACGTTTCGATCGAGCCGCCGTCCCCGCCATTCGGGGCGCTGGCATCCAGAGTTCCATCGACATTGACTTTGCCGGATTGCGTGTCGCCCAGCAGATAGATCCGGCCGGACTTGTTGGCGATGGTTTGCGCTTCAATTTCGCCCGTGTTGTTGACGACGCCGGACAGCACAGCATCCAGGCCCTTGGCCGTCAGGATTATCGTGCCTCCAGCAGCGATGATGGCCTGCCGGTTCTCGACGAGCGCATCGAGCGCGCCCGTATCAATGGTCACGCCGACCAGTGAGTCGCCGTTGAAATTCAGGCTGATGCGGTTACCGGCCGCCAGTACTGCGGTGCCGAGTCGGGCCGTGATCACCCCCTCGTTTTTGACTTGGTTGGCCAGGAGCGCGACGTAGCCACCGTCCTTTGCCGTGAGGGTGCCGAGGTTTACGACCGAGCTGTGGCTGCCCGTGCTGGTCCACGTGTTGCGGCCTGCCATGAAGTCCGCATCGCTGAGATTCAACGTGGAGGCGACCAGCCCGCCGGTGTTGACATGCGCGTTCTTGTCGAACAGCACGCCGTTCGAGTTCAACAGGAACACCTGCCCATTGGCATGTAGCGCGCCGTCGATGACGGACTGCTCATTGCCGACGACTCGATTGAGCGCTACCGCGGCGGAGTTCGGCTGCTCGAAATTGACAATGCCTTCACTACCGATCGAAAAGCTCTGCCAGTTGATGGCTGCCCGCTGAGTGTCCTGTTGTACCGTCAGCGTGCTGCCTTGGCTGCTCACTCGCGCCGCGCCGGCGGAGACCTGTGCGCCGGTCGGCAAAGTGGTCGGTGTTGGCGGAGCACCCGCGAAAGCGACACCCGAGGGCGTCAGCAGTATCGAGGCGATGAGTGCTTTGCCGCCACGAGACCGCCCCGCCTTGCCTCGCTGCCGGGTCAATTCGGCGGCCGGCACGAAAGCGCTCAAGGATGTATTCCAGACCAGCCGATAGGCGTGATTCATGTGTTGTTCCTTGGCGCAGCGAGGCCGCGAGATTGCGATGCCGTTCGCATCATCCCGGTGCTGCGTTTCGCACTTCACACATGATGCAACGCGAATTTGTTCCCGCAGTCACGTTGAAGTCGCCGTGACGCAGCGGTTAGACTTGTGCGTTGCGCGCATAGGACTCCATTGAAAATGACACTGACCGTGCTGTTGATTGTGGCCGCCATCGCCACCCTCCTGCTGGTGCGCGGCCGGAAGCGAGCCAGTCTGACACTCTATGGTATTGCGACGTTGGTCTTGCTGTTGGTCGGGTCCGGAATTCCCGCCAATGAGTTGCTGCAGTCATTGCAGGACGGTTACGAGGTCGACACATCCGACTGGGGTGCGCACAACGCAATCATCCTGCTCGGCGCCGGATCGGAGCTGACCGATCGCGGGCTAGAGCTGCCGATGTTCAGCTATGGCCGGCTCACGAAGGCAGTCGAGCTCTATCGCGGATGTAAGGTACAGGGCGTCGACTGCCGCATCATCAGCAGTGGTGGTGACACGCATGGCTACGGAAAATCGGAAGCCGAGCTCTACAAGACGGTGCTGGTGCGTCTAGGCGTGGCGCGTGCGGACCTCATGGACGAAACGCGCAGCCTGAACACTTGGCAGAATGCGCAGTTCACCGCGGCGCTACTCAACAGCCACCCGGTGCTCAGCGCGCAAGGGCGCGTCATCGGCCGGCAGCCCGCCGACGGGCAGGGGCGTGTCAATGGCGAGCCGCCTGTCGACGGGCAAGCGTCCCTCATCGGCGGGCCAACCGCGAATGCCCAACCAACCGCGAAAGGCGAGACCTTCGATCACCTGGTACTCGTCAGCTCAGGAATCCACGTACGTCGCGCAGCGCTGTACTTCTCTCACTTCGGCGTACACGCCCTCGTAGTCCGTGGTGACTACGTCCGGGCGTCCCTTGGCGTGCTACCCAACTCATGGAACTTTCTGCTCCTGGATCTGGCGCTGCACGAGTACATCGGCATACTCCGCTATCACGTCTACAACCTGCTCGGCTGGAATGCGCCGGCGGCGCGACCGGGCAGCCCGTAAATCGGGCAGCCCGTAATTTTTTGAGTTTGCGCTGCACCCATCGCTTCCGCTAAGTTTGCGGCGTACTCCTAGTCAATTCGGCCCGAGCCATGCTTCCCACACGCATCGCAGGGGCATGGTGGGTCCGTGCAGTGGCCATGCTCCTGGCTGCTTTCCCCGCCCTGTCCGCACCTCCAGACAGCCCGCTGCAGGTCTATATCGACAACGATTTTCTGGGGCCCGGGCAGTCCAACATTCAATCCCTGATTCCGCTGCTGCGCCGGCCCGGCGTCAGCCTGCTGGGTATAGGCGTGGTTACCGGGGATGCCTGGCTCAAGGAGGAGCTGGCGCATGTGCTGCGCTTTCTGGAAATCGCCGGCAAGCCTGACATCCCGGTGCTCGCCGGTGCGCAGATGCCGCTCATCCGCACCCAGGCGGAAATGAAAGCCTGGGAGACCCGTTATGGCCGGATCCCCTGGAAGGGCGCCTGGAATTCGCCCCGGCCCGGTCGAACCTATCACCCCGACGATCCGGCGTTGGTCCCGGAGTTGGTTGAAGGGATGCCCTCAATCGGTGCATCGGCCGAGAACGCTGTCAGTTTCCTGATCCGGACCGTGCATGCAAACCCGGGCAAGGTCACGATCATCACCGCAGGGCCACTGACCAACATAGCGCTGGCGGTGCGCCTGGACCCCGACCTGCCGAGGCTGGCGCGCGAAATCATCATCGAAGGCGGAAAGCTCGACAACAGCATCGCGCGGGTGACGGGCAACCCGGATTACGGCACGGACTTCAACTTCCTGTTCGATCCGGAGGCGGCCCATATCGTCCTGACTTCGCCTTGGTCGCGCGTCACGGTGGTGGGTGATGTGACGGAGCCGGTGAAGGTAACCCGGGAAATCGTCGAGCGAATCGGCAAGGCCGGCTCACCGGTGGCCCGGTATTTCGCATCCTATGCGCGGGTCGGACAGCCGTTCTGGGACGAGATCACCGTTGCGGTCGCCTTGGACAGAACGCTGGTGACACGCGAGATAACGGCCCGGATGGATGTCGACATCCTGCCTGGACCTGCTTACGGTCAGGCGCAGGTGTGGAATGAGGACCAGGCGCCCGGCAATGGCGAAACCCAGGTGCATATTGTCCAGCAGATCGATGTGGCACGCTTCCTGTCCACTTTCACGGCTCTCGCTTCGCAATGAGGATCGCAGCAGCGCCGTGGCTCGATAAACACTTCGACTTGAGATCGCGCCAGACGACCCTGAGGCGCGAGGCCCTTGCCGGCCTGACGAGTTTCCTGGCGGCTGCCTATCTCGTGGTAGTCATTCCGACTTTGTTGTCGACGGGGGGAATGGATCGCGCTGCGACGACGACGGCCACCATCGCAATGCTGGCCGTTTTCAGCTTCGGCATGGGCCTCTACTCCAACTTCCCATTCATGGTGGGTCCCGGGCTGGGCGGCTCGGTGATCCTGGGTGTGACCCTGACACAGGTCGAGCACATCCCCTGGGCCACGGGCTTGGGAATCGCCGCACTGTCGGGGCTGCTGTTCTTCGTTCTCACCGTCACCGGCGCGCGAGCCCTGGTCGTGCGCTGGGTGCCCCGTCAGATCAAACAAGGACTGGGTGCCTCCATCGGTCTTTTCATTGCGCTGTTGGGCTGCCGCCAGGCCGGTTTCGTCGCGGTCAATGTCAAAACCAACGCGTTGCTGCTGGCGGATTTCAGCCAGCCCGGTCCGCTGATTGCGTTCGCCGGCCTGCTGGTCATCCTGGCCCTGGAGGCGCGCCGCGTGTTGGGCGCCATGTTGATAGGTATCCTGGTTGCGGCGCTCCTGGGGCTGCCGCTGGGTGTGAGCCACTGGCCGCAAACCGTGCTGACACTACCCCGGTCCCTGGAGCCGATTGCCTTCAGCGTGGATTTAGCCGGTGCCTTCAGTTTGAAGGCCTTGCCGTACCTGTTCGCTTTCTTTGCCGGCGAGTTCTTCTCGACCCTGGGGACGACGTTGGCCATCGGTGCAAAAGCGGGGTTGACGGACAATGACGGTAATCTGCCGCGCATCGAGCGCGCATTCCTGGTGGATTCCGTCGCGGCCACCGTCGGTCCGCTGCTCGGCATTCCAGCCCTGACCGCGCTGGTAGAGTCTGCAGCGGGGGCTGAGTCGGGCGGACGCACGGGTCTCACGGCCGTATTCGCGGGGTTTTGTTTTCTCCTGACCCTCTTTGTAACTCCGCTCGCCATGGTCATACCGAAGGAGGCCACGGCGCCCGCGTTGATTGTCATCGGCATTTCCATGATGCGCACCCTGCGCATGAATCAGGCAGATACTCTGGCCGACACCTTTCCGGCGCTGCTCATGGTGCTGCTGACTTTGATTTCCAACAGTTTTGGCATTGGCATTGCAGGCGGAGTCGTTTTCTACGTCCTGGTCAAAATCGGCGAAAGTGGCTTCAAGGACCTGTCGCCCGGACTGGTGCTGCTGGCGATTCCGCTCGCGTATTACCTTTATAGCGCCGCCACGACTCATCGATGACCGACATGCCACTCAGCCAGAAGAATTTCTTTCTGCGGCTACCCAAAACCGAGCTGCATTGTCACCTCCTGGGGACGGTGCGCCGGCAGACATTTGAGGACCTGGCGCGTAAACACAAAGCGCCCTTGTCAGACGACGAAGTGGCGAGCTTCTATCGACGTGAGGCAAAACCGAAGGGCGTGCTTCGAGTCTTACGAGCGTTGGAGCGTCACGTTCTTCTCGATCCGGATGACTTCCGCCGGATAACGTACGAGTACCTGGAGGACGCCGCCCGCGAAAACGTTCGCCATGCCGAGTTTTTCTGGAATCCAACGGCCACGCTGCGCGACGTCGGTTTGAAGTACGAGGAAATACAAGTGGCCATTTTGCGTGGCATGGCCGAAGCACGCACAGACTTTGACATCGGCTCGTTGCTCATCCCGGCAATAGATCGGGAAGCCAGTGCTGCGGAGGCTAATGATTTGGTGCGGCTGATGATGGGCAGCCGGGATGAGGCCGTGGCGGGGATTGGCATCGACTATCGCGAGACCGACCGGCCACCCGAATTGTTTGCTGAGGCTTTCAAGACGGCAAAGGCAGCCGGGTTACGCGCTACCGCGCACGCAGGTGAATTCGGAACGCCCTGGACCCATGTGGCGACCGCCATCGATGTCTTGCAGGTCGACCGCATCGATCATGGGTACACGGTGGTCGACAATTCCGATCTGGTGAAAAGATGTGTCGACACAGGTATGGTGTTCACCGTCGTGCCCACCAATTCATATTATCTGCGCACGCTCGAGCCTGGGCGCTGGGCTCTCGATCACCCGATTCGCCGGATGGTGGAGTGCGGTTTGAAAGTGCATCCGAACACGGATGACCCAACATTGCATCACGTCACCCCCGCCGGCGCATGGGAAATGATGCACCGCCACTTTCAATGCGGGGCGGATGACTTGAAGACCATGATGCTCAATGGAATCGACGGAAGCTGGGTGGAGGAGAGCTGCAAGCGCGCGTGGCGCACCCAATGGTCGGCCGAGTTCGACGCGTTGGCCGCCGCATGGAATTGAAGTGGCTCGAGGATTTCATTGCCCTGGCGCACTGCCAGAGCTTCTCGCGAGCCGCGGAAGTCCGCAACATCACGCAGTCCGGACTCAGCCGCCGGATTCGCGCGCTGGAGCATTGGGTCGGCGCGGAGCTGGTCAACCGTGCAGGTTATCCCGCCACACTGACAGCCGCGGGGCACTTGTTTCATGAAGTTGCCGCGGATGTCCTGCAGAAGTTGCTGGATACCCGCGCCATCATCCGAACCGAACAGCGCCTGCCCGACAAGGGCATCAAGATTGCGGCCGGGCACACCATTGCACTGAGCTTTCTGCCTGCGTGGCTCAACACGATGAGCGCGCAATTCGGGGAGCTGCGTGCACGCATTACTCCCACCAACGTGCACGACTCCGTGCTGATGCTCGTCAACGGCAATTGCGAGCTGATGTTTGCCTATCAGCATCCCGACCTGGCGCTGCATCTCGAGGCTTCGCGGTATGAAAGCCTCACGGTGGGTCGCGACACGCTCATTCCAGTCTGTAAGCCCAAGTCTCCCGGCGTCCCTCGATACAAGTTGCCGGGCACGGCTAGAGCGCCGTTGCCGCATATTTCTTACGCGGAAACGACCTATTTCGGCCGTTGTGTTGCCTCCTTGCTGGCTCACGCGGACAGCCCTCCGTTTCTGCTTCCCCGTTATGAGTCGGACATGGCCGATGTCCTGAAACGCATGGCTCTGGAGGGCGAGGGCATTGCCTGGTTGCCGCAGAGCCTGATCGAAGTCGAGTTGGCGAACGGCGTGCTGGTGGCGGCCGGCGGCCCATCCTGGTGCATGGACTTGCAGTTGCTCGTCTACCGGGATGCGACCAACAAGGATGAGCTGGTTGGGCGACTTTGGACCCATCTGAAGTCACTCTATGCGCCACTCGCATAAAGGCATTCTGTAACGGAATCGCGCCCGGCCGCGAAGTCCCTAGCATGCGGCGATGTTTCCGCAACCCCACAGCAGGCAGGGCGTGGCACCACTGCGCGAGCGGTCGCTGGGTGTCATCGCAGGGCTTCATCCCCAGGCCGACGCCGATTTCCTGCTGAAGCTCACAACAGTCGTCGCGGCCCGGAGCGCCGCTGAGGGTCGTTCCACCATCCTGCTCGAGCGGTGCGCTCCTGCGTGGCCGACAGACACCTCCGCGGCCCTGCAACTACAAATTTTCGACAGGGTCGAGTGTCTTGCGTATCGGGGCGTTGGAGCGGTCGTTCTTCCTTGCTTCGCCAGCCATGGTTTTCTGCAGGAGCTGCGTGCGAATTCCCTGCTGCCAATGCCAAGCATGCTGGAGGCGCTTAGCGACCACGTGCGACAAGACCGCCCGACCGTACGGCGCATCGGGATACTGACATCCGACCAACTTCGCGCCGAGTTCGATCGCTGTTTTCCAGCAGGCGAATTCCAGACCCTGCACAGCGGCGGCTGGAATAGCGGCGAATACTCGCCGGAGCGGCTGCGTCAAGCTTGCGCCGATCTGATCAGCCGGGGCGCGCAACTCATCATTCCAGGGCTCTCCGAGTTGATTCCTCTGGTGGCTCCGTTCGCCTCCGAGGGCGTGCCGGTCCTCGATCCTCACCAGATTTACGCACGCTATGTGGTCTCAACGCACATGCTCCCTGCCACGCGTGCTTTCAAGTTAGGTGTTGTCGGGGGAGTAGGGCCGGCCGCGACCGTGGATTTTCTGCGCAAGGTGGTGCGCAACACGCCCGCGCGTGGCGACCAGGACCACCTCAAGATACTGGTTGAGCAGAATCCGCAGATCCCCGATCGAACCGCGCATCTGCTCGGCCGGGGGCCCGATCCGACCCTGGCGCTGTACGCCACCTGCAAGAAGCTGCAGGCCGGGGACGCGGATCTCATCGCCATCCCCTGCAACACGGCGCATGCATTCGTCGAGTTGATTCAGCCGCACCTGGACATTCCGATTCTCAACATGCTGACCGTGACGGTGAACCATGTGCGCGAGTCGTTTCCGACGCTGCAGGAGATCGGGCTGCTTGCAACCACGGGGACGCTGTCGAGCAGGATTTACCAGCGCGCTCTGGCCGCGCAAGGGATGCGGCAGGTTGTGCCTCCGCCCGAGCTGCAGTCGCTGTTGATGGATGCCATCTACGGGCCCCGCGGGATCAAGGCCGGTTTTACCAGCGGCCAGTGTGTGGATGGCCTCCACGATGTGATTGATGAGCTGGTATCGCGAGGTGTGCGGGTCATCATCCTCGGTTGCACGGAATTGCCGCTATTACTGGATCGTCCCGAGCTGCTCACCCGCGGCGGCCAGCGTGTCACGCTGGTCGATCCCACCGAAATCCTGGCCATCCGCTGCGTCTCCCTCGGTCTTACGGGGATTCCGGCATAACTTTCGGTTATACGCACGCCGGATCAATTCAATTGCCCGGGACGAGATCGTCCGCCTATCTTGGACTCGCACAATCCGCAGGGGGATACCGAACAAAATGCAGCGAGGTCCGGAATCCACGATGAGTGCGACGCCAGCGAAAGCCGTGCCCAGTTCCGCCGGCGGGGCGCAGTGGTCCAGCCGGATGACCGCCGAGATCGGCAAGGCCGTGTTGGGCCAGCTCCGCGTCATTGAGCGGCTGCAGGTTGCGCTGCTCACCGGCGGCCACGTGCTGCTCGAGGGAATGCCCGGACTGGCGAAAACCCTGTTGGTCAAATCCCTGGCGCAGGCCCTGGGTGCCGACTTCGAGCGTATCCAGTTCACCCCCGATCTGCTGCCGAGTGATGTCGTCGGCACCATGATCTTCTCGCCGGCCGATGGCCGTTTCACGCCTCACCACGGCCCGATCTTCGCCAATCTCGTGCTGGCCGATGAGATCAACCGCGCGCCCGCCAAAGTACAGAGCGCCTTGCTGGAAGCCATGCAGGAGCGGCAGGTGACCATTGGCGGAGTGACCCATCCGCTGCCGCAACCCTTCCTGGTGATGGCAACCCAGAACCCGGTTGAGCAGGAAGGTACCTATCCTCTGCCGGAAGCTCAGCTCGATCGCTTCCTGTTCAAGCTGCTGCTGGACTATCCCAGTCACGAAGAGGAACTGCAGATGGTGCGGCGCTGGGGCAACGTCACGTCGCATCCGCAGCTCGCGCCTGTGTCCAGTGGCGCCGAGTTGCTCAAGTTACGCGAGGAGGTGGATCGCATTCACGTGGCCGATTCCATCCAGGCGTACGTGGTGACCTTGGTCCGTGCCACCCGCGCCCTTGCATCCGGTGGAGGCAAAGTGTCCGTCAGCTCTGAAAGGACGCTGGCTTACGGCGCCTCACCTCGCGCGTGCCTCGGTTTGTTCCAGGCAAGCAAGGCTCTCGCGTGGTTGCGAGGTACCGATTTCGTCACGCCGGCATTCGTGCAGGAAGTCCTTCCCGATGTCATGCGCCATCGCGTAGCCCTGACCTACGAGGCTGAATCCGCCGGGCTGACTGCCGACCGTATTTTGGCCGACATCGTCAAGAACACTCCAGTTCCCGGGAGTAATCCGGAAACGCCTTGAGTCGGCTTAACATGAAACCGACGACACCCCCTTCCAACGGCGGCCCCATTCCTTCCGCGCCAACAGCGCTGCTGCAGCGGCTGGAGTGGCGTGCCCGTCACGCAGTCACCAACATCGTCAGCGGCGATTACCGCTCCGCTTTCCGCGGCCGCGGTATGGAGTTTGATCAAGTCGTCAAGTATGAGTGGGGTGATGACCCGCGGGATATCGACTGGAACGTCACAGCCCGTCTCGGGGAGCCTTATCGCAAGCGATTCATCGAGGAGCGGGACCTGTCGGTGGTCTTTGTCTTCGAAGACTCTCCTGCGCTGCAGTTTGGCTCACAGACCCGCACCCGTCGCGAGACGTTGTTGGAAACCGCAGTGCTGCTCATGTTGATCAGCTCGATCAACAAGGATCGCGTGGGTTTGTTGTACACGTCGCCGGGCAGGTCATGGTTTCAGCGTGCGCTTCCGGGGCGCAAGGATACATTGCGCGTGGCCTCGCTGCTGCTCGCGCAGGAACCCCCGCCACTCGACGGTCCCACAGTCTGTCCGATTCAGTGGCGCCAATTGCGCAAGGTCGCATCGCGCGGCAGCGTGCTCTTGTGGCTGGGGCCGTTCGCGCCGGCAGCGATGCCAGAAGGCTGGAGAGAGTTGCAGCGGCGCTATCAGACAGTCGGAATTCGCGCGGACGATCCGTGGGACTCCGAGTTGCCTGAAGACGCATTGTTCGCGGCTTATGATCCAATGTCAGGTCGCCTCACGACGATAGACACATCTGCGCCAGCGCAGCGCTCGGCTCACAGGCGTTGGAGAGGCCAGCGGGAGGCACACCTTGCACACCTCTTTCCGCGCCTGGACGACCGACTGAAGATTCTCAACACGGAAGATCCGTTGCAGGCGCTCGTGGCGTACTTCCATCGTCATCGACGTAGTGGCGCGGCGGCCTGAGAAAACCAACCGATGTTTCGTGAGCCTCTGTGGCTGGTGCTTCTACTGCTTCTGCCGCTCGCCGCCTGGCTGCGACATCGCCGTGGCATCCCGGCCCTCGTTGTGCCCGGAGCCGATGAGTGGCATGCGCCGGGGCCGACAGTGTCGACATGGTGGCCGACCGCTTGTGCCTACCTTGGGTCGGCTTTGCTCATCTGCGCATTGGCCCGGCCGCAAGCACTGGTGCCCCAGGAAGACAACAAGAAGCGCGGCTACGACTTCATGATCGCCATCGATCTGTCGACCAGCATGTATGCCGAAGACTTCCAGCGCGGCGCCCAGAACACCAACCGCCTGCAGGCCATCAAACCGGTCATTGCCGCGTTCATCAACGAGCGTCCCAATGATCGCATTGGTATCGTGGTTTTCGGGGGCCGCGCCTACACGTTTGCGCCGTTGACCTTCGATCATGACTGGCTGCGCAAACAGACCGCGCGACTGTCCATAGGGTTGATTGAGGACGGCACGGCAATCGGGGATGCGATAGGTGTGTGCCTCAACCGCCTGCGCGAGGGCGCCAAGGACAAAACGCAGCCTCGCGAGGGCGGCTTCATCATCCTGTTGACCGACGGTGCGAGCAACAAGGGCTCCCTGGATCCGCGCCAGGCCGCCGCTCTCGCACTGGGCGACGGTGTCCCGATCTACACCATTGGCGCGGGTGCCGAAGGCAACATTCCAATGCCGGTCTTCGACTCCTCCGGTCGCAGGGTGGGCACTGAAATGCAGGCGTCCGAAGTTGACACCCTGATGCTCGAGGATGTCGCCGCCAAGACGGGCGGATTGTTTTTCCGGGCAACGAATACCCACTCCGTGCAGGAAGCCTTTGCCCAGATCGACGGCGCGCAGAAGATCGAATTCGGCGCCCCACCTCCCATGGTCAACGAGGAGCTGTTCCCGGTATTTGCGCTGCTGGGCGCGGGACTGCTGGCGCTGGCCTCCTATGGCGCTCATTTCAAATTGTTTGGCAACATTCAAAGGATACTTTCGTGAAAATTCCACGCCGACAAGCTCTCGTGGGCTTGGGTGCCGCCGCGGCGCTGCCGCTGGCAGCCGCTGCCCAGACCTCAACAAAGGCGCAGGCGAATGCCAACCAGCGCCCGATTCGCATCGCCGTCATGCACTTTGCGCATGAGACGGTGACGTTTCTGCCTTATGACACGACGACGGACGACTTCATCTACGAAGGCTCGCCGGCGCGGGGCGAGGCGCTGTTGGGATCGCAACCGAACGGTTATATCGGGGGCTTCGTCACGGTGGCCCGGGAGTACGCCAACGTCGAGCTGGTCGGAATCGAATCGCCCCTCGGATCCAAGAAGGGGTCGGGGTCCGGTTGGATCACCAAGGACGCCTTCTATCATTTCCTCAACAAGATGGTGGCGGACCTCAAGGCCCAGGGCCACTTCGACGGCGCTTATCTGTCCTTGCACGGGGCGATGGGAGTGCGGGATGTCGCGAAGCCCGAAGCGGAGATTGCCCAACGCGTGCGCGAGGTGATCGGACCCAAGGCTTTCATGGTGGGAACCTTCGACCCGCATGGCAACGAGGATGCGGAATTCCTCAAATACTCCAACCTGGCATTCACCATCAAGTACTACCCTCACTACGATGGCTATCTCCAGGGAGAACGCGCTGCCCGTACATTGATCCGCTGTATCCGTGGCCAATACAAGCCCGTCAGCGCGACTCGCAAGCCGCCGATCCTCACTCCGTCGGTGCTTCAATGGACCGGCGTGTCGCCGTGGATGGACCTGGTCCAGCGCGCGCTCACGTGGGAGGCGCGCGAGCCGGACGTTTACGTCAATTTCTTTTACGGTTTTGCCTTTGCTGATGCCGTCGACGCCGGCATGTGCTTTCAGGTCATGACCAACGGCAACCCGGAGTTGGCGGAGCACATTGCCGACGACATGGCTTCCACTGCCTGGCGCATGAGGGACGACCTTTTGTATCACACGAAGGTCTATCGTCACGTCGAAGGCGTGAAAGTGGCTAAGGAAGCCATGCAGAAGGGCACGGCCCCGTTTGTATTGGCGGATCACAGCGACCGCACGGGGGCCGCGACCTGGCTGTTGCAACAGATAGTCGAACAGAAGCTGAGCAACACACTCATTGGCACGATTGCCGATGAAGAGGCGATCAATACGTTGCGCAAGAAGGGAGTGAAGGTCGGAGATCCGTTCGATATGGAAATTGGCGGCCGAATCGATGTCTCGGCGGGCAAGCCGGTGCGGATTCAGGGCGTGGTGAACACGGTGAGCGGAGGCATCAATCGGGGCGGCCGCGGAGCTGCGAACTCCCAACTGTGGGTCAGTGTGAAGTTCGGCGACGGCAACGTCGTCATCATCAGCCCATACCTCGTCCAGATAGTCGAGCCGCGTTCCTTCCTGCAGTTGGGTATCGACCCGGACAAATTCAAAGGCTTTGCAATCAAGTCACGCGTGCACTTTCACCGCGGCTTCACGGACAGCGGCTATTGCAAGGCGTTCTATATTGTGGAGCCCGAACAGCCTTTCGTCGGTACGGTGCGTCTCGAAGCGCTGGACTACAAACACCTCCCGCGCAACAAGTTCTACCCGTACAACAAGGCCCTCACGTTTACCGTCAAGGGCCCTGGCAAGCTCAGCGACTACCCCGGAAGGGATGGTGCGGCAGAGTAGGTTACCTCCGGTACAAGGGCATCACGGCTGATTTGCGCGCCCATCCCGCTATGTTGGCCCCCGCGCTGACCTGTTGCCAACCGAGAAACGTGCGCAGGGGTAACACGACCTCACCGGCGGTAGCCGGTGAGGTCTCCTGCTCGGGAACGAGCTCGGTGGGCGCCGGGGCCAGGTTGACACTCTGCAGAAGGATTCCGGCGGCAGGCTGATTCAGCGGCCCGTAGTCGTTGAAGGCGACCAGGGACACGACCAACGCACACATGCCCGCGGCCAATCCCCACCGGCCTCCTGATCGAAGAGCCCGGCGCCGCGTAGGCACATACAGCGTGAGCACCATCGCGCTCAGACCGGCCGCGAGCATCAGGCTGGCCACCAACGCCAGACTTTGCCATCCAGCAGGCGACAGCAGTCCCGGAAACTGCTGGAACCAAGCTCCATACAGCAAGCGACGCAGGGTCGGATCCATCGTTCCCGCCTGTTGGATCGCGAACCGCAGATTGTCGCGATTGTCGGTGGAGGAGGGCTGCGCGAGGAATGCCGCGGTGGCGTGGGCCACCGCGTAATTCCAATTCCCTTCCTGGATCTGGCCGGCGGCGATGTTGTAGTGCGCGGCCCAGTCGTTCCAGTGCGCATGCAGGGCTTTGACCGCCGCTTGCTCATCGGCCGGCGTGATGGATCCCGCGGCCTGATCGGCTCGCACCGACCCGACCACGCAGCAGATGACCAAACTCAAAGCCATTGACGGCAACCAATGAGTCAGCCGGTTTGGCAGCCAGCGTTCGCGCTTGGGGACGTTGACTCTCGAGGCCGCCGCCGAGGCGCGCTCGAGCCAGTCCGGAGGAGGTGTTGCATCGGCCCCAGCCCCAGCCCCACCCCCGGCACCGGGGCCGTACAACCCGCGCTCGGTTACAGACCACAACTCGCGCCACGTAGCCGCCGCAGAGCCGTCCGCAGCGAGCGTTTCGAGTGACTGCGTAACTTGCCCAACGGTGGGCGCGGAAACCCGCACTCCCCAGGTTCGCGCCGCAGCCTGACACCAGCCATGCAGATGAACGGGTTGTGCCACGGACCCGGAGCGCCGTACGTGAACCAACAACCTGCGCAACTCTCTCAAACCCGAGCGCCGCAATCGATGAGGGTCTTCATCGAGGGCGCGTTTCCAGGCAAACCCGAGCCAGATCAGTGCCGGCAGACCCAGGGACAGCAACACGAACCAGGCTGGATTGAAAGCCCACGGCGTGGTGCCCAGTTGTCCCAGGGCCAGGGGGTGCAGATGAGTCACATTGCGCTCCTTACCAGTCCATTGCGCTGTTGTTCTGCTCCTGCGTATCTTCAGCCAGCAACTGGTGCAGGCGCCCGGGAGAGTCCCGTTTCACGATCTCGGCCAGGTTCTTGCGGGAAAACGCGAGGATTGGATCATCGACAGCGGTGTTTTCGCCCGCTGAATGGGTGAACGTGGCATTGCGTACGCTCTTGGGAGGTTTCGGCTTGTGGTCGCGATGGGGCGGGATGACATTGTCATCGGCCGACAGGTCGCCAAGGGCGGAGTCTCCCTTCGACGCCGCCCCCTCACCATAGGAATCGGACCCGCCGTGTTGGGTGTTCTGGCCTATGACCATGGGGCCGTTGTCTTCCTCGTCGTTGGCCTCTTTGGGATTTTTCGAGCGCTCGGCGTTGGTACCGTCCTGCGGATCGGGCGCGAGTACGGCGGCTAGCTGCGATCGGTAGTATGACCATGGCGACAGCTTTGGATTGAGTTGCTCACCGCGCCGGGATGCCTCGATAGCGTCCTGGATGACGCCCTCCAATGGAGGATTCCCGGTTCTCCTTTCGTCCACGCCGTACTTGATGGTGGCCTCAACCATGAGCTGCAGATCGAACGCGTCATAGCCGAATTTGCCGAGGTGATCGGTGATGGCGCGCAAGCGCTCGCCCGGGCTGCTGTCGAAGACCTCCTTCACCTCAAAACCGGCCTGGCCGTCGAAGTGCGCGCGCACTTGCGGCGCGGCACTCATCGCTACGAGCAGCGTCACTGCGACAGTCAGTGTCGCGCGAGATACCGGACGGACTTGTTGCGGCTTCGCGCGCCGCTCAAATTCGCGTACCAAGCTCCACAGCCCCAGCAGCACCGCGGGTAGCAGGAACCACTGGAATCGTTCGGTCTGCGTGTTGGTCGCTTCGTTGCTGACGCGCCCCTGCCGACCGGTCTCGACGGTTTCCTTGATCAGTGCGCGTACATCGTCGCTGGTTTTGAGCGTGCTGGCGTTGAGATACCGCCCGTTGGTGCGATTCGCCAGCGTTTGTAGGGTGGCGGGCTGAAGCTTGGAAAGAACGGCGTCGCCGTTCTGGTCAGCAAGGTAACCGCCTTTCTGGTCGTTGATGAAGCCTCCCTTCTCGGTGCCAACACCCAAGCCCACCACGTGAATGTCCCGCTTGGCCAGGTCCGGCAGCCGTTTCAGCCATCCTTGCGTGCTGCTCTCGCCATCACTCAACACAATGAGATAGCGATCGCGGTCGGAGGCCTCTCCGAAACCCTCCAGCGCGGCCTCGAGCATTCGCTGGTAGTCGGAGCCGCCTTGCGGCATGTAATCCGGATCGAGGCTCGGCATGAACTCGCGGATGATCTGGTAGTCGGGGCTCAACGGAACCTGCACGAATGCCGTGCCAGCAAACACCACCAGCCCCACACTCTCACCCTTCAAGCTGTTGAGAAGCTCGTCCGTGGTCTGCTTCGCCAGCTCGAGCCGGGAAGTGCCGACATCCTCCGTCCACATGCTGCGGGACAGATCGAGAGCGATGATGATCTCGCGGGTCTGACTGAAGGAAATCTGCGAGTCCTCGCCCCAGCGCGGTCGCGCGAGTGCTACGAGCGCCAACGTAATCGCCAACATAATCAGAAACGCCGGTACATCGCGACGCGGCGTTGCCGGTCGCAGCCGCCTTCCCGCGATAGCTACCCGTTTCATTGCGGGCCACAAAGGCGTGGCACGCTTGCGCAGACGCCGCAACCAAAGCGCGCCCAGGATCGGAAGAATGACGGCGGCGAGTACCCAGGGATGACCCCAACTCATGTGGCGCCTCGTATGGCACGTTCCCAGAGCCAGAACAATGCGCACAACCCTGCAATGGAGGAGCCGCCGTACAGCACTCCAGTGCGATAAAAGCGAGTCTGTCGCAACAGATAGGCGAACGGCAGGAACAGAGCGACAATGGCCAACTGTCCTGCCTCAACACCCAGATTGAATGCGACGAGCGTCCGCCACAACGGGGCGCCCTGCGCGCCAATCTCACTCAATGCGCCCGCAAAACCGAAACCGTGGATCAGCCCAAAGGTCGACGCAAGCCCTGCGCTGCGCCCGCCGGCAGTACGCGGCAGCAGGTTGCTCAGCGCCGCAATGACAATCGAGGCGGCAATGACGGACTCGACCAAGCGGGAAGGCAGACGAATCCATCCCGTCGCGGCGCAAGCCAGTGTGATGGAATGCGCCACGGTAAAGGCTGACACGATGATGACGACGCTCAGCAGCGCCTCAGTGAATGTTGAGACCGCCTGAGGGCCGTCGGCGCTGCTGCGCAAGACAGCCGGAATCAACAGCACGATCAAAAACAGGATGTGGTCGTATCCGGTCCAGATGTGCCAGACACCCTGTTGCAAGGATTGAAGGAACCCGCTGCTGGCGGCATCCGCGCGCGCGAAACGCAGCGTTTCGCCACCGCCACCACCGCCGTTGCGAGCCGAGATCCGGCTCTGTTGCATCCCTTCACCCGTCCAAACGACCTTGAGCACGCACGAGTCGGGCAAAGTGTAGGTGACGCCGATCGTGTTAACAGTCTCAGCCGCTACCTCGCTCGAAAGCCGCGCCAGAATAAACGGCTCGCCACCCTGCGCACCGTAGATTAGCTTGTCGAACACGAGACTGACCTGCGCGCCATCCGCCGAAATCTTCAAGTGGGAAGCTAGGTACGTCTGGATGTCCTGACGCCGGTGCTCAATTTCCGGCCAACTCACCTGCCCATCGTGATTGACGTCCAGGTCCAGCGGCGCGTTCAAGTCGAGCAACCGGACGGCCCACTCGCCCTGCAAGCCAGTCGCTTGGACCTGGAGGGTCAGCGAAGACTCGGGGACGTTTTGTGCAGCCACTGCGCGCAGGGGCGCGAGAAACAGCAGAACACACCACAGTCCGAGCGGACACTTCATCGAGCCACGAGTGCCTTGGGTGCCGAGCCGGTCAGAAATCCGATTGAATCGCTGGCCACTGTTTTCACGCACTGAACGAAGGCCTTCTGCACCTTGTTCAACGGGCCATCGATCCGATAGACCGCATACAGGTCGATGGGCATCGCGGGTTCCACGACCCGGATTTGCAGCTCAGGGCCTGCGGAGACGGCGGTAAACGGATCGATCAGGGCCAGGCCCTCACCACTGCACACCAGGTCCTTGGCGATCTGGTAGGTCTGCACCCGGATGGAAATGCGCGCGGGCGGATCGAGTTGCTCCAGGTGCGCCTCGAGCTTGCGTCCCAGTGTGTCTGCCTTCGTGATGCAGACCAGGGGCGAATCCGCCAGGGAATTGATGTTGATGGGCTGGAAGGCTTCGGCCCGCGACCAGGTTCCCATGGGCGCAATCAGCGACAGCGGCCCATTGCACAGCGGCTCGCAGCGGATATCCGGATGCTGCAACTCCTGCAGGGTGAAGCCGATGTCAGCTTCGCGAAGCGCAATGGACTTGAGCATTTCGCGGGAATGCTGGGTCGACAGCTCGACTGAAGTCTGGCCGAGCTGCTGGCGCAACCGCGTGATGGATTTGGGAATGATGGCATTGGCGAGGGTGGGCGTGCTGACGACGCGCAGCATCTGCTTCTCGGCGCGCGCAATGTTGGTGATCAGGCGCTGCAGGTCGCGCAGCTCATCGAAGATGCGCCCGATCTGGCCCTTCAGAAGCTGGCTTTCCGGGGTTAGGTGCCATTGCCCCTTCACCCGGACGAACAGCGGAAACCCCAGGCGCCGCTCGGCCTGCTTGAGGAGCTTGGTCGCCGCCGGTTGCGAGATGTTCAGCAGCGAGGCCGCATCCGTCAGGGTACCCATCTGCAGAATGGCTTGGAACATTTCGATGTAACGCAGGTGGATGAGCCCCACGGGGGCTATGTCAGGATCGGAAGGTCGCTTGGCTCGCTGCATCGGACTCTACTGAATTCGAAACCGCTGCAACTTTGCAATTTGAGTGCCATCGGCTGTCCCGCGGGTCCGTTCATTGCTGCACGCGCGTCATGGCTCGGATTTGCATCAGCTTTCATTTAATGAAAGGTTCGCCGGGCCGTCACAGACGGTCGCGGCGTGCCTGCCGGCACGCACCGTGAAGTAGCAAAAAGTGGCCAAAATAAAGTGCATTGATACCTGATGAGGCAAGGCGCCCGCCGCATGACGCCCTGTCATGGGTCGATGCGGTCCCGTCATGAGTCAACTGCGCCGGCAGCGCCTCCCCACAGTGCGCCGGATGGCGCGACCAACTTTCCCTGTTCCAACCGGACACCGCCGGGCTGGTCTTCCTTCAGCCACAGAGGCCCGTCGAGATCGACGAACTGGGCATGCCGGGCGATGTGAAACGCCGGCGCGATGCTCAAGGAGGTGCAGATCATGCAGCCGCACATGATTTTCAAGCCGGTCTCGCGGGCCGCCTGCAGCAATTGCAACGCGCCGGTCAAGCCACCCGTCTTGTCCAGCTTGATGTTGACCGCCTGGTAGCGTGCCTGCAGCCGGGATAGATCGGTCGCTACGTGGCAGGATTCGTCGGCGCAGATTGCCACCGCGGGCTCGAAATCCTCCAGGACCGCGTCCTCCCGGGCGGGTAACGGCTGCTCGATCAGCTCCACACCCAGCTCGACCATTACGGACTGCATGGCCTCCAGGATCCCCAGGTTCCAACTCTCGTTGGGGTCGACGATGAGCCGCGCATCGGGAGCGCCGGCCCGAACAGCACGCAACTGAGCTTCCGGCTCGCTCGCGTCAACCTTCACCTTGATGAGCGCGCATGTGCGCAACCGTTCAGCTGCTACACGCATACCTTCCGGAGTATCGATGCCTATGGTCAGCGCGGTGGTCAATCCTGGCAACGGACCTTCCGCGAGTTGTGCAGCAACCGACTGGCCGCCGAGTGAAGCTGACAGGTCCCAGAGGGCGCAGTCGATGGCGTTACGCGCAGCCCCCGGTGGCAACACTTCCAGCAGCTCGGACCGCGTGAGTCCATTGGCGATATGGGGCCCGACACTGCGTATCTGATTCAACACCGACTCGACAGTCTCGCCGTAACGCGGATAGGGAACACCTTCACCGCGTCCGCGGGCATCGCCCTGGTGCACTTCGACTACCACTACATCGGCAACTGTCTTGACGCCACGTGAAATGCGAAACGGCGTCGCGAGAGGCCAGGCCTGATGAACGGCATTTAACTCGCGAAGCATGCAAGTAGCTTGTCTACGATGCGGCCCACACCCATGGTCACCGGATCCTGACAGGGCAGGCCCAATGCATCCTCGGCGGCCTTGCAAGTGTCAATGGCAACCGTACGTGTCAGCTTCGAAGTATTCAACGCAATACCGACAGCAATCACATCGGGTTGCGTGAGTCGCGCCGACTGCAGGTTGGCTTCGAGACAGACTTTGAGATCAGGGACGCGATAGTGCGGCAGTCCGCGGATGTGAGGGCGCTCCGGCTCGTGGCATAGCACGAGTGCATCGGCCTGCGATCCGTGCAGGAGTCCAAGCGACACTCCGGCGAACGACGGGTTGAACAGGGACCCCTGGCCTTCGATCAGGTCCCAACCGCCGTCGGTTCGCGCGGGTGACACCCACTCCGCGCCACCGGAAATGAAATCCGCGATCAGCGCGTCAATAGGCACGCCGGCGCCGGCAATCAGAATTCCCGTCTGCCCGGTCGCACGGAAATCCGCGACAATGCCCCGTTGGCGCATCTCTCGCTCGAGCGCCAGTGTTGTATACATCTTGCCCACCGAGCAATCGGTGCCCACGGTGAGCAATCGTCTGCCGCTACGGCGCTTGCCATTGCCCACGGGAATGCTGTGCGGAAATTGCCGAGCGTCGAACAGAACGCGCCCGGTTCGCTCCGCCGCCGCCAGGATTTGTGGATGGGCGCTCAACTTCTGGTGCAACCCGGAGGCAACGTTGAACCCCGCCTCGATTGCAGCCACCACGTCGCTCACCGTCTGCGGTGACATCACTCCACCGGCATTGGCAAGTCCCACCACGAGGGTGTTCGCGCCCGCCGCGCGCGCGGCCGCGAAGGTCAGCTCCGGCAGGTCCAGGCGCGCCCGGCAGTTCGGGCCGAGAAACTGACCCAGGCACCACTGCGGGCGCCAAAAAGCCAGTCCGCGCGCGGTCTTGATAGCGAGCTCATCGTGCGCATCGCCCAGATACAGAAGGTATGGCGGTCCCCATGAGTTGGAATCGCCGGAAACAGGGAGTGAAGCAGGGGTCATAGGGGCTGGAAGCTGCCGCAAGGTCCGTTTTGAGTGCCGCGCCGACGATAGCCGGGGCTGTGCGATGCCTCCAAATCAAAAGAGCGCTGGCCAACATAACCATCGGTTATTCCGCCCCATGTCGCTTGGTTATGCACGACCCCGTGGCCGCGAGTTTCCCAATGTCGAGCTCGTGGGCATCGAGTCGCCGCTGGGCTCGAAGTAGGCGTGGTGACGGCCCGACGCAATGGCGATGGCGGCCCGCACCAAAATGGAATGTCACAGCCTGCGGCCGCCCCGTGTTGAGGCGTCACCCGCCTGCGCATAACAGGAGGTTATGCAGCTTCGTGATCTTTTGATTGGCTGACTCAAAAACCGCTTGTTAGCGTGAAACGGTCAAAGAATCGTACAACGATCTTCGGGGAGTGTTCTGTGTCAATTCGGCATACCTGGATAGTGAATGGTTTGACGGGCGCATTGGCACTGCTGAGCGTTACCGCCACACCGGCGGCCGACGCCGCGGACAAGCCGGAAGCGGTGAGTGAGCCCGCCGCCGAAGGAGCAAGCGCGCCGGAATCCGACGATTCGGCGGTGTTATCCGAAGTGGTCGTGACCGGCACCAGCATCAAGCGATCTGACAACAAGGCACTGCCCGTGACCATCGTGAGCCAGGAGCAGATGGCGCTTCGGGATGCCAACACGCCCGCTGACATGCTCACCGCGCTGCCGGCTGTGGTCAACGTGCCGATCAACGATTCCACGCAAGGCGGCGCCGGGGCCCGTGGCGATATTGCCGCCGTCAACCTGCGCGGACTCGGGTCCGGGAACACTCTTGTCCTCCTGAATGGCCGCCGTGTGGCCGCTCACGGCATCTCCGCTACCGAAGGTGGCGTTCCCGAACTGTCGGTAAACGTGAACGTGCTTCCCTCAACAGGCCTGGCGCGCGTGGATGTTCTGAGGGATGGCGCATCCTCCATCTATGGATCCGATGCTGTCGCCGGTGTTATCAACTTCGTAACGGACAACAAGTTCGTCGGCAACCAGGTCCAGCTACAGGCCCAGATCCCCGAAATCAGCTCCGGCCGCGAAGCGGGGTTCAACTTCTTCCACGGGAGTGAGGCGTTAGGCGGTGCCCTGCACTGGACGTCCAATTTCAACTTCTTCTACAAGCAGGCCATCAAGTCCAGCGACCTGCCGAACGCGACAGACTCCAACAAGACGGCGATCGCGCCCGCCGGTTTCAATGCCCTGAACGGTCCCTTCTTCGATCGCAGCGCTTCGGGAGTGTATCCGTCGTTTCTGATCGGGAGCTCCAAGACCGTCAACTACCTGGTGCCGCTGGCCGGTGGAGGCGCGGCAATCCAGACGACCGCTCCCGCGCGAACCGGGGCGCAGCTGGGCGCGTACTACGACGTTGATTCCACCGGCTATGCAGAGCCGATGACGAAGCGAATCAACTGGTTCAACTCGCTCGAATACAGGCTGAACGATGATCTGACACTGTTCGGTGAAGTGGACCTGTACCGGGCGGAGTCCGTGCAACAGCGCCCGGCGGTGGCTTATGGAGTCAATACCGACGTTCCGTTGGTGGTTCCGGCCACCAATCCCTGGAACCCGTACGGAACGAGCTTCTACGATCCGGCTGGGGCGCCCACGGCCAATGGGACTCCGCGTCTGGTGGGCACTCCAACCGCGGTAACCATCAACGCGACGAGATTCGTGGATGACGGGCCGGAAGATATTGAGATCAGCTCGGATTTCGCGCGGATCGTCAGCGGCGCCCGCGGCAGGATCGTCGGGTCGTGGACCTGGGAATCCGCGCTGATGTACTCGATCGATCACGTAGTGGATACCTCGCAGAATGCGATTCGCGAGAGCGCTCTGGCGGCGGCTACCCGACTGACCGACAGCACGGCCTACAATCCTTTCAACTACACATTCCACATCGTCGCCGGCAAGGTCGTTCCCGATCAGCCGTATTCCAACACCGCGGCGCAGATGAACTCGTTCATCCAGCATTTCCATCAATATGGAAAAGACATCATCACTTCGTGGGATGGCCACGTAAACGGCGAGTTGTTCGATTTGCCAGCGGGTCCGCTCCAGCTCGCCGCGGGCGGCGAGTTCCGCTACGAGAACTACGCGCTGACACGGCCGCAGTACGCTGGACTCAACTATCCCGGCAACGCGCTGGGGCTGGATCCGGCCAACAATGACTTCGTGCAGGCCTCCGCAGCAGGCAACGTGCTCGGCAGCCGCACGGTCGGTGCCGCGTTCGCGGAAACGGTCATCCCGGTCTTTTCCCCGGACAATGCTCTGCCGGGCCTGAGACAGATGGACTTCGGCGCGTCGATTCGCTACGAGCACTACAGCGACTTCGGCAGTACGACCAATCCCAAATATACGTTTGACTGGCGGCCGGTGCAGAGTCTGATGGTGCGCGCATCGTTCAACCACGGATTCCGGGCGCCGAATCTCGCGGTGCTCAACTATCCGTCGCGCTCCACCGTGGGTTCGGCTTTTGACTATTACAGGGGTCCGATTACGGGCTTCCCGGGCGATGGTCAGTCTCAACGGCTGACGACGATCGCGGGAAACAAAAACCTGCAGCCCGAGAAGTCCGAAGGCGGAACCCTGGGCCTGGTGTTTGATGTGCCGTATGTCGATGGCCTGAGTCTCTCGGTGGATTACTGGAAGATCCACCAGACCGACCTCATAGCGGCGCCCACCACGGTCCAATTGGGACAGGACGATGCCGCTCGGCTGCTGGCGGCCACACAGGCAGCCCTGGCTGCGGGCACCCCGATCGACCAGATCAATCTGGGCAGCGGCACCGCCGGTTACGCGGGCAACCCACTGATCACGCGGTCCGCGACCATTACCGATGCGGATCGTGCGGCCTTTGCTGCCTACAACGCCGCGCGTCCCCAGTCGCAGTGGGTTGCTCCAGTCGGCACGTTGCTCGCTACCGCCACGCCGTATACCAACCTGGCCAGTGCCACCATCGACGGTGTCGACCTGAACGTGAGCTACAAGTCCCCGAATTTCTCCTGGGGGCGGCTGCAGTTCATTGCCGACGGCACCTATCTCAAGGACTTCCAGCGCAGGGCGAACGCAACCGCTCCCATCGAGCATCGGCTGGGCTTTCAAGGGGCGACCCGCTGGCGTGGCGATGTCAATCTGATCTGGTCACTGCTGGATGTCTGGCAGGCGGGAGTCAGCGCTTACTACATCGGCTCGTATGCGGATGAGACCGCGAGCATCACGGATGCCGTGGCGGCCACCCTCGGCAATCCCAGCTACCTCTACCGCATCAACAATATCAATTATTTCAGGATCAAGTCCTCCATCCAGACAAACGCGTTCGTTTCCTACAAGTTGAAGCGGGCGGGGGTGTTCGACAACACGACCTTGCGCCTGGGTGTAGTCAACCTGACGAACGAGGCGCCGCCGCTGTCGTCGGATCCGGCCGGCTATGATCCCGCGGTCTATCAGAGCATGGCGGAAGGCCGTGCCTACTCCCTGCGGGTTACCAAGGACTTCTGACCGACATGACATTCCGAATCAGTCTGATCGGGTTGCTGGCCTGCGCGCTCGCGCAGGCTCTGCAGCCGGCCGCCGCCGCAAACGCGGCCGGCGGTTGGGATTCCGCGGCCGGCAAGCAGGGTGAGATGGTGTTCGTCGCGACGGGCGACTCCATCATCAACCGGCGGCTCTCCACTGCCGCGCTGCCGGGCGTCGACCGGATGTTCGGTCTGATTCGCAAGGCGGATGCCGCTTTCACGAACTTTGAAACGCAGATCCATGACTTCAATCTTGCCGGTGCACAGCAGAGCGGCGGCACGTACATGGGATCCCCAGGATTCGTGACTGACGAGTTGGCCTGGGCCGGTTTCGATCTGCTGGGCCTGGCGAATAACCATGCGAACGATTACGGCGTCGACGGCATGCGCAGCACGCTCGCCGCGCTTGCGCAGACGAAGTTCATATACGCCGGGGTCGGAGAAAACCTGGCTCTCGCCCGGCGCCCTGGTTATCTCGACACTCCCAAAGGACGCGTGGCCCTCATTTCCGTGGCTTCGACTTTCCCCGACGCCATCATCGCGGGTGCTCAGCGCCCGGACATGCGGGGTCGGCCCGGCATCGACCCACTGCGCCATTCGACGACCTACACGGTCACGCAGGAGACTTATGACACTCTGGCGAAGTTGAAGGGGCCACCCAGTGCGAACATGGGTGAGAACGGTGGCGAGGAGAGCAAAGACGGCTCTTTGAGTTGGTCCGGTGCCAAGTATGTAGTCGGCAGTGAGATCGGCATCAGCACCAAGGCCAACAAGAGGGACCTCGAGGAGTTGGTCGCTGAAGTGCGCAATGCGCGCCAGCAGGCCGACTGGGTCATGGTCAGCATCCATGCGCACGAGTCTGCTACTCCTGCCGAGCGCGGCAAACCTGCTCAATTCACTGTCGAATTCGCGCATGCCATGATCGACGCCGGCGCGGACATGATGGTGGCCCATGGGCCGCACATACTGCGCGGCATCGAAGTGTACAAGGGCAAGCCGATTCTCTATTCCATGGGCAACTTCATTTTCGAGAACGACCTGGTGGACCTGCAACCGGCTGACAACTATGAGAAGGTGAGCCTGGGGGACGAGGCGCTGCCGGCTGACTACTACAGCAAGCGCTCCAAGAACGATACCGTTGGATTCCCGGCCGACCGCAAATTCTGGCAGAGCGTCGTCGCCGAGATTGTATTCAACGACGATCGGGCCTTGAAGGCCGTGCAACTGCATCCTATTTCACTGGGATTCGGCCAGCCACGCATCAAGCGCGGCCAGCCGTACCCGGCGCCGCCGGCCGAGGCGGAGCAGATCATGAAGGATCTGCAGGATCTGTGTCAGCCCTTTGGAACGACGGTGCAGTACCAGGGCGGCGTCGGCATCCTGTCATGGAAATAACTCGATTCGAGACCGCCGCGCGCTGATGCGCGTGCACTGGTTGGGCGCGCTGGCGCCGGTTGTCTTGGCCGCGGGTGGGTATTTCCTCGCGCACCACAGCGCGGCTCCCACCAAGAAGAGCGTGAAGGACTCTGCGGTGCCGGTCATTGTCGCTCGCTCGACAGCCAGGGACATGCCGATCGCCTTCAATGGCATCGGCACGGTGACGCCGTTGAGTGTCGTTGAAGTCAAGGTTCGCGTCGACGGTCAGCTCACCAAGGTGCTGTTCAGCGAGGGACAGGAAGTCCGTGCGGGAGATCTGCTTGCACAGATCGACCCGCGTCCCTTTGAAGTGCAGCAGGCCCAGGCGGAGGCCACCCGTGCGAAGGATGAAGCGCAGCTGCGGAATGCCAGATCCGACGTCGAGCGCTATGTGGCGCTCATCAACACCGGCGGTGTAGCCGCCCAGACTCTCGAGGCCACCAAAGCCAACGTGCAGGCGTTGGAGGCCACCGTTCGCGCGGATCAGGCGGCCATTGATACGGCGAAACTGCAACTGGGTTTCACTCGATTGGTCGCCCCCCTGGATGGGCGTGTTGGGCTGCGGTTGGTCAACGCAGGATCCATCGTGCGCACCACGGATGCGACGGGAATTGTAACGGTCACGCAGATGCATCCGATTTCAGTCATTTTTTCCCTGCCCCAGGATGAGCTGCCCGTCATTCTCGCCGGGGCGGCGCAGGGCAAGCTGCCGGTTGTTGCCTACACGCGCGATGGCTCGAAGAGTCTCGCGGCGGGCGAATTATCGGTCATTGACAGCCAGGTCGACTCGACAACGGGGCAGGTTCGCCTGCGGGCGATATTTGCGAATACCAGCCGGATGCTGTGGCCCGGGTCGTTGGTCTCCGCCCGGCTCCAGGTGCGCACCGACCGGGCCGTCACGGTCATTCCAACTCGCGCCATCATGCGCGGCCAGAACGGTGAATTTGCGTATGTCGTCCAAGCCGATGAGACCGTGCAAATGCGGGCGGTGACGACCGGACAGTCCGTCGACGGCTTCACCGCGGTGATCTCTGGAATGGCTCCCGGAGAAACCGTCGTCGTGGACGGCCAGTCCCGTATTGCGCCCGGTTCGCACGTCAAGGCCAGTTCCTATCCGCCGTGAATGTCTCGGAGATCTTCATACGCCGGCGCGTAGGTACGACACTGCTGTGTCTCGGGGCTGTATTCGCCGGCCTCAATGCCTATTTTTCCCTGCCGGTCGCGCCCATTCCGCAGGTCGAGTTTCCGACCATCCAGGTGTCGGCGAGCCTTCCCGGAGCGAGCGCCGACACCATGGCTTCCTCGGTGGCCACACCCCTGGAGCGCTCACTCTCGAATGTACCGGGCGTCATCCAGATGACCTCATCGAGCTCGCTGGGCAACTCCCAGATCACCTTGCAGTTCGATCTGAACCGGTCCATTGACGGCGCTGCGCAGGATGTGCAGACCGCGATTGGCGCGGCTGCCGGACTGCTTCCCAAAAATCTGCCCAACCCGCCGACTTATCGCAAGACCAATCCGGCCGACCTGACGGTGTTGATATTGGCGCTGACCTCGGACACCTTGCCGCTGACAGAGGTCGATCGTTACGCCGAAGATTTCATCGCGCAGCAGATCTCCCAGATGCCGGGCGTCGGACTCGTGGACTTCCATGGCCAGCAGCGCCCCGCCGTGCGCATTCAACTCGACCCCGACAAGGTCGCGCAGCTCGGCCTGACATTGGATGACGTGCGCAACATCATCGGCGTCCAGACGGTCAATGCTCCGAAGGGAAGCCTCAATGGCCCGCACCGAGCGGTGGTTCTCAACGCAACCGATCAGGTGATGAGTGCCGCCGGCTACCAGTCGATTGTCGTGGCCTACAAGAACGGTGCGCCGATCCGGCTCGGGGATCTTGGCAATGTCATTGACGCTCCCGAGGACGTGCGGCAGGCGGCGTGGTTGCAGGGCAAGCGCGCCATCATCATCGATATCCACAAGCAGACTGGCTATAACGTCGTCGCAACCATCGACCGGATCAAAGAGCGGTTGCCTCAACTCACCGCCTCGCTACCGCCGGCGGCGAAGCTCGTCCTGGTTGGTGACCGCACGCAGACCATCAGAGCTGCGGTGGACGACGTTCAAGTCACGTTGCTGATCACCATCGTGCTGGTCGTTCTGGTGATCTTTTTCTTCGTACGCAACTTGTGGGCAACCCTCATTCCCAGCGTCGCAATCCCACTATCGCTCGTCAGCGCATTTGGCGTCATGTACCTGCTGGACTACAGCTTGGACAACATCTCGCTGATGGGAATGACCATTGCAGTGGGATTCGTGGTCGACGATGCAATTGTTGTCGTCGAGAATGTGATGCGTCACGTCGAAGGCGGTAAAACGCCACTTCAAGCGGCTATAGATGGCTCACGCGAAGTCAGCTTCACAATCGTGTCAATGACGGTGTCGCTGGTCGCCGTATTCATTCCCATCCTGATGATGGGAGGCATCATCGGGCGCTTGTTCAGGGAATTCGCCGTAACGGTCACCGTCGTTATTCTGATGTCGGGCGTCGTTTCCCTGACGGTGACACCCATGATGTGTGCTTGGGTCGTTCGTCACGTCCCAGGAGAAAAGCACGGCAGGCTGTACCTGCTCTGCGAGCGCATTTTCGAGGCCGTATCCGGCGCCTACGAAAGGACGCTCGATCGCGTGCTCGCTCATCCCATCATGACGTTGCTTGCCACGGTTGCGACGCTGCTTCTTTCGATTTACCTCTACACCGTCACTCCGAAGGGATTCTTTCCCACCGTGGATACCGGGTTCATCTCCGGCACGGTACAGGGGGCGCCCGACATCTCATTCGACGCAATGTCCGAGCGGATGCAGACGCTCGGTAAAATCATTTCCGCCGATCCGGATGTCGAGGTCGCTGACTATTGGATCGGCGCCAATCCAACAATGAGCCAGGGCCGCGTCAACATCAATCTCAAGCCGCAGGGTGAGCGCACCTCGAGCGCCGCCGAGGTGATGATTCGCCTCAAGCGGAGCACCGCGGGCATTGCGGGGGTACAGCTCTTCATGCAGGTCCGGCAGGACATCCAGATGGGCGGTCGCGTTACCGCCACGCAGTATCAATATACCCTGCAGGACGGCGATATCACAGAATTGACCCATTGGTCCGAGATACTTCTGAAGAAATTCTCGGCGCTGCCGGAGCTGCGCGATGTCAGCTCCGATGCGCAGTCTCTCGCCGCAAGCGCCACCATCCGGATCGATCGTGACACGGCTTCACGCCTCGGCATTACGGCACAGGCGATCGATGATGCGCTGTACGACGCATTCGGTCAGCGTCAGGTTGCAACGCTTTTCACCCAGCTCAATCAATATCACGTCATTGAGGAAGTGGATCCGCGGTTTCAACTCTCGACGGAGTCGCTCGCGCACCTGTATGTCCGTTCGACGGTGTCCAATCAACTCGTGCCCCTGAGCATCCTGGCAAGCGTCGAGCCGGGACTTGCGCCCATCACAATCAACCACCAGGGCTTGTTTCCGGCAATCACGTTGTCGTTCAACCTGGCTCCCGGAGTCAGTCTCGGCCAGGCGGTCGACGCGATCCGCGCCCTGGAGGAGCAATCGGACAAGCCCACTACACTGACCACTTCGTTCCAGGGAACCGCGCAGGCATTCCAGGACTCGCTGCGCACGCAACCCTGGCTGATTTTCATAGCGTTGGTCGCGGTCTACATTGTGCTGGGCGTTCTCTACGAAAGCGCGATACACCCGCTCACCATCATCTCGACACTCCCGTCGGCCGGAGTTGGCGCCTTGCTGGCGCTGCTGTTGTGTGGCGATGACCTCTCGATCGTGGGGATGGTCGGCATCATCCTGCTCATTGGCATCGTCAAGAAGAATGCGATCATGATCATCGACTTCGCCCTGGCGGCGCAGCGCGGTCAGGGCCTGTCGCCGCTGGAGGCCATCCGACAAGGGTGCCTGTTACGTTTCCGGCCCATCATGATGACAACCCTGGCGGCGTTGTTCGGCGCCGTGCCGCTGGCAATTGGCGCCGGCGTAGGGGCGGAGCTGCGCACTCCGCTGGGAATAGCGATCATTGGAGGTCTCATCGCCTCCCAGGTGTTGACGCTTTACGCGACTCCCGTGATCTATCTGCACCTGTCTCGTGCAACCGAGTCTGCCGTTGCACGATCTTCTATCACGTGAAAAATGCTCACCCCCGGGGGGTGACGCAGTTCTCTGGTTCACCCGTAGCATTTTGGTAAGTTCTACGCCAAGGAGACTCAACATGCGTAGCGAACGGACCAAACATTACCTGCTGGCGTCTGACTTCGATCAGACTCTGAGCTTCAACGACTCCGGCCATGTGCTGAGCGAGCTGCTCGGCGTCGCCAACTTTGAGCAGAAGGTGGCAGGTCTCGCCCGCAGCAACCTCGTCCAACAGGGAGGGGAGCTGGCTTACCTCATCCGCCACGACCCTGACTTCCGCGGAGTGCGCCGCCAGCACCTCGTCGAAGCGGGCCGTCATGTCCGGCTCAAGGCCGCACTCCCGGCGCTCGTGGAGTCGCTGCGCCACGGACTGTACGGAAACAACTTCTCGTTTCGAGTTATCTCCGCGGCTCCTCGAGAGCTCGTGACGTCGGCGCTGACAGGCATCGTGCCGCCCGAGCATATCCACGGAACGGAATTCGACTACGAGCCATCAACCGGAGAGGTGCGTGCAATCACACGCGTGCCGGCGGGTTACGGCAAGGTTGCGGTGCTCGATGAGCTTGCGCAGAAACTCGGAGTGGTGACTGACCGGATCGTCTACGTAGGAGACGGCAGCTCGGACGTTCATGTGATGCTCCATGTCAACAACGGAGAAGGATTCACCATTGCGGTGTCGGAGAACCAGCAATTGGCGCGTATCGCCAAGGCGACCGTCCTGAGCGACAGTGCATTCAGCATCCTGGTGCCCGTGCTGAACCAGGTGCTGAGCCTGCGTACTCCGCAGATCCGCGCTTTATTGGAGTCGAATGGCCTGATGCTGCACGATTGGGATCGTTCCCGCACGGATCGCGTCAAGATCCTGGAGGCGCCGGCGCTGATCGAGCCGGCGCTCGCCTGATGGGAGCCGCATTGTGACTGAAACACTGGGATGGACGGCCACCGCCGTGTTCGTAGGCTCGTATTTTTTTGCGCGCCCCGGAGTGCTGCGCGCCGTGCAGATGATCGGCGCCATACTTTGGATTGTGTATGGCTTCCTGATTGGGGCCATACCGGTCATTGCCGCCAACGCACTGGTGTTCACGGCGGCTGCCTGGACTCTCGCGCGTAGCAAAACAACTCGTGGCGTGCCGGTTGAGCTTCCATCATGACTTTGACTTGGACGTGTACCAGATCGGGGACGACCAGCCGCGCTCCTGTACGCTGGTCGGTACGCCCTGCGGCAATGCCTGGCCGCGCTTGACGGCCAGGACCGTCGACCAGCGCGCTGTTGGAATCTCGAGCGCACGCAGGTAATACACAGCGGGGGTGGCCGGATCGAATTCCGGGTCGCTCCAAACGGCCGAGAGCTCGGTCGCGCCGATTGTGTTCTTGTAGCTGGCGGTCTTGAGGTCGACGGTGTTGCCGACGGGTGGGGCCTTGCCCGTCGCGCGATCGACCTTGCGGCCGTTTGACAGCGCAACGTCAAAGATTTTCTCGACATGCTTGCCGTCGGCAAGCCACACCTTCACCACCTGAAGTCGATCGAGATTGGCGCCATCCGGGTCCTTGACGGCCCACAGTGCGAATGTGGGCGCCGCGGTATGCGTCCCAGCGGACCCAGCGGACCCAGCGGCAGGCAGATCGCCTCCCATCGGAACGCCGGCGGCGTAGGCGGTCTTCACCCACTCCGGGCTCTTGGTCAGTTTCGCCGGGAACTGCCAGCCACCGAAAAACCGAAGTTTGAGCCGTGTGCCGGACGTAGCAAAGGTCTCCTTGCGCCGCAGGGCCCCGTAGATGGATTCGCGCGTGTTCTCTTCGGCCCAGACACCCGTGAGGTTGCCAGAGCCGTTTTCGTAGAGGCTGGCGTTCGGATCGGCGGGCGTGGCTTCGTCGCCGGCGGCCGATTTCTTCAGGACGGCGAGCCGCTGTTGGAAGCTCTCGATATCCGGCAGGCTCTTCGTCGGATCGATGGCGCCGAAGGTCCCGACGAAGGCGTTCTCGGCTGAGTCGCTCAAGCCGTTGTGGAAGTCGCTCGCGCCCACGAAGCCATACTTATAGGGGTTGGCCCCGTCAGTGCGTGCGGCGATCTCGAGTCCGCGGCCGATCGCATCGCGTACATAGCTTCCGCCTGGCTTGCTCTTCTTGGGGCTGATCAGCAGATGATCATAGAACTCGAAGCTCGCGAACTCGTCGGTGGGCGATAGCGCGGGATGGGTCTCCGATGCGCCTTTGTTCTGGGAGATCTCCGCCAACGGCTCATTGTCCGCGCGCGCCTGCGCGTAAGCCTGATCGATAGGCCGCCCGCGGCTATCCACCCAGTCGAACATGAGCCCGTTGCTGGCGTTGGAGTTGTGTGGAATGGCCAGCGCCTCATAGCCCTGTTTGCGGATGACGTCCAGATATGCCCACAGGTCTTCGGGCTTGACCGAGTTCACCGCCGTAAAGGGGTTGGGCGCACGAGCGCCGCTGAAAATAACATTGCGATGCAGATTCTGCCCATCGGGCATCGACGTCCACTCGTAAGCAATGAAGGTCGTGAATTTGCCCGGCTGGTAATTGCGATTGGCGGTCTCAACCTCACGCTGCCACGCGGAGTCCGCCGCCTTCGTGGTATCGACGCCGGGCAAAGGTTTGCCGCCCGTTTGAAACTGCACTATTTTCCAGAAAGACTTGGCGCCATCCCGCTTGACCTCCTGGCCGATCTCGCTCCTGGAGAGCTCGCTCTGCGGGTCTTCGAGCGTGTTGAACACGCCGATGTTCTCGGAGTGATCCGTCACCGCCAGGAAGTCGAGCGGTGGCGTCGAGCGATGGATCTGTTCGCCCAGGTAGGTCACCGTTTCGCCCCTGGCGTAGCGGTAGGCTTCATCCGGCGTGACTTTCGCGCCGAAGAGGATATAGGCGTCGAACGAGTAGCTGGTGTGCAGATGCAGGTCACCGAAATAGGCCTGGCGCTCTGGTGCCGTGGCCGCCCCGGCCAACGGTGCGAGCAGGGTTGCCGCCAGGAGATGTGCCCGGACATGTTGTTGAATATTCATGAATGGAACAGTCCTCAAAGTGCTAATTCCGACTACGACACGAGCACGTGCACTCGCGCGATCATCCAATACGAAGCGAGGCCGCCGATGGCATAAGGAGCGACCCAGCGCGTCCACAGCGGTGGCCGTGTCACGAGCGTATGGAACGCGGCGAGCACCGCCAGTACCCCCGCAACGAATACGAGCTGACCGACCTCGACTCCACAATTGAAGAGCAGCAGGGCAGTGGGGATGTTGTGTGGTGGCAATCCTATGTCGGCGAGCGAGCCGGCGAAGGCGAAGCCATGGAGCAGCCCGAAAGTGAAGGCAATCAGCCAGGGAAAACGGACGGTCAGGCCGATCTCGCCACGGTAGGATCGCGCCAGCTCGACCGCTACAAACACGATACTCAGCGCCACCAACGATTCGATGACGGGTGCGCTGACATTCACGTAACCGAGTGCCGCCGCGGCCAGCGTGATGCTGTGCGCGATGGTGAATGCGGTGATGGTCTTGAATAACATGGCGCGGCCGCGTACCAACAGCACCAGCCCCAGCACAAAGCTCAAGTGATCGAAGCCGGTGAGAATGTGCTCTATGCCGAGCGTTAGGTAGGTTCCGACGGCGGTTTTTCCAGTGCCGCGCAGGTGCACGGTCAGTGATGGCTGGGTAGCCTTCAGCACGGTCTGGATTTCCTGGCCGTTCGCAAAGCTGATGACAACGAGCGCGTCCGTAATGGTTCGCTCGATGCCATCAATACGCACGATGGCGCCATCGAAGGAGTCGCGCGTCTGTGGGCGATTGTTCCAACGGCGGAGCACGAAGCTATTGCTCGCGGACTCCTCGTTTGGAGCCGCCTCGAGCAAGCCATTCGACACCTCGGGTACCAATCGAGCGGCGACCGTGCCCATGGCAGGTTGCTTCCACAGCACATCGAAGTGGTGTTGATCGTTTTCGGTGATCTGCAGGTACGCGGGCCGAATCTCGTGGGCCAGGCAGAGCGTTGGGAGCAGGAGAATCCCAAGGCACGCCCACGCGCACACTCGCACGATACGGGTGGTGACGGAGGCCACTGATTTACTCCCGCACGATCGAGAACTTGCGTTTGAGTCCCGCATAGACCTCTGCGTTGCGCTTGCCGCGCACCGCATCGAGGAAGTCACGCCGCACCGAGTCTTCAGCTTCCTCGAAAGAGGCATGTTCCTCGGGCCTGTGACCGCTCACGTACACGATGTGCCAACCCAAGCCGGAGCGCAGAGGTTGCGACCATTGGCCGGGCTTGACGCCCAGCACCTTGGTCGCGAGACCCTCCTTGCCGAAGACCCGGCTCAGCTCTTCGGTCGAGGCGGCTGCAAAGTCCGTCGGTCCTGGAAATCGATCGCCCTGGTCTACGGCGCGCGTGATGCCATTCGAGTTGAGATTTGCCGCGAGATGCAGAGCGTCCGATCTTGCTCCTTCCTCACCTCGCTCATCGGGCGAGAAATACACCTGTGTGAAGCTGACCCGTTCCGGGGTCCGGTAGTCGCGCTCGTGCTCTGTGTAGTAGCTCCGGAGCTCGGTCTGGGTAGGCTCATGCGCGAGTCCCAGGTCCTGCTGCAGGAACTCATACTTCTGAACCAGGCGCCGCCGGATGATCTCATCGTCCCGGTCGAGTCCCAACTTCAGGGCCTCGTGGTAGAAGACCTCCTCGCGAACGTATTCATCGACAAGGGTGTCGAGCTGTCGAGTATTGGGGTTGACGCCGTATTGAAGGCGGTAATTCTCTGCGATCCCGCTGACCATCTGTTGCGTGATGGTGATGCGCGTGAACTTCGAACGTTCCTCCAGGTACTCGTTGACCGCGAACAGGGCGGCGCCCAGCAGCAGGAAATGCAGGAAGGATTCACGCGAGGCACGTCGCAGAAACGTCCTCAGCCGCGTGAATCGATCGCTCGGGGAGCCCAGCACCGGGGTGTTTGCAACGGCAATGTCGGCCATCGTCCGGAATCATTTTTGTACGGGCCGGCAATGTAGACTCAAGCGCGGTTACAGTGCAGTAACACCTACATAGCAATCGGGCATTACGCGGACGCAATTGGTCATAAGCCGGCGGCCAGTCTTCATGTCAGATCTGTGAGATGGCTCGCATCGCCCGCATGGGTCACGAGCCCATGGTCGAATTCGTCCGGTGTGCGGATGCGGTTAACATGGCTCCTTCCAGCGACATTCGCTGGATTATTGGAATAAGGAGCAGCTCGGCATGATGACTCCCAAGGAAGGCAATTCCAGGCCTGATGCGGATCTCTCCGCAACCACCGGCTCGTTGCCCGTCGGCCGTATCGTGCACGACGATCGCGGCAACGCTGTCTGGAAATGGCGCGGGGAGAGCTCGTCGACCGAGGAGGAGACTCAGTCGGGAGTTCTCAAACACATTGATCCGCTCGATCTCAGCGTGGAAGGGCAGGGCAGTGGAACCCTGCGCCCCGGCGCAAGTCGGGCGCGCGCGCCCGATGCTGGGGGTGGTTACGACCCCTACAACCAGGACCGGCCCAAGACTCCCACCCAGCCTGCCCCCAAAAAGGGCAGTCCCAACAAGCGCTGACCTCGTCAGTTCTGCGCCAACTTCTGCAGATAGGCGCAGAACATGTCGCTGGTGGCCTGCGCGAAGTTGTCTACTTCCGCTCGTGAAACCGTGCGCTCCGAGATGGTCTTGCCGACCGCGGACATCGTGGTCATGACAATGTCGGCGGCTATTTTTCTTTGCGCGGCCGTGGCCCGCGGCAGAACCTCCTTCATGAACGATTCCGAGCGGCGCGCACCCGACTTGCGCAGCTCGCGAGCCTCGGGTGTCTGCCGGTAAAGGGGCGCCGCATCTCCCAGTGCCAGCCGCACTTGTGCTTCATCGCATTCGGAATGGAAAAAGGCGCGCACCGCCAGGCGCAGTCGGTCGAGCGGCTGACGTTGCGGATCGCTCAGGATCCGGGTCAGCAAATCGCCAGTCTGCCGCCACTCATCGGTCTGCAGGCGGAACAGAATTGCCTCTTTGTTGGGGAAGTACTGATACAGCGATCCGACGCTGACCCCGGCCTCCGCGGCAACCCGAGCCGTGGTAAACCGCCGCGCGCCTTCCCGTCCCAAAACGCGAACAGCCGCTTCGAGAATGGCGTTGACGAGCTGAGTTGAGCGCGCCTGGCGGGGGCTCTTGCGTGCGGCAATCACCGGTGTTTGGCGAGTCTTCACGAGCTTTCCGGCTCCAATGCGAATAGCGAATGCGACTGATTAGTCGTATTCTACACCCATGAACACACTATTGACCGAGCCGGTTGCCTCGCTCATCGACCGCCTGTTCGCGGCTGCGCACGCCGACGAAGCAAAACTCCGCCAGGAAATGCAGGGCATCGCTCCGCAGGAACGGCAGGAGATGATGCGCAGTGCGACGCGCTATCGCGAGTTGTACGGCCGCCTGAAGGATTTCTACCTGGCGGTGTCGCCGGAAACGGGCCGGATGTTATATATGTTGGCGCGCAGCTCGCAGGCGCGCTCCATGGTTGAATTCGGTACCTCGTTCGGCATTTCCACACTGCACCTGGCTGCCGCGCTGCGCGACAACGGCGGTGGCCGTCTGCTCGGCAGCGAGTTCGAAGCGGCCAAGGTGGCGCAGGCGCGCGCCAATCTGCAGGCCGCGGGCCTCAGCGATCTCGTCGAAATCCGCGAGGGTGATGCGCTGGAGACGCTCGCCCGCGACCTGCCACCCAGCATCGATCTGGTGTTGCTCGATGGCGCCAAAGGGCTTTATCCAAAGGTTCTGGCACTGGTGGAAGGGCGCCTGCGGCCGGGCGCACTCGTCATTGCCGATAACGCCGACCACAGTCCCGAGTACCTGGCTCGCGTCCGCGCTACAGATGGCGGTTACCTGTCCGTACCGTTTGGTGGTGATGTCGAGGTTTCGCTCCGCATGTAGGCTGTCTGACTTATACTCACGTTCTGATGGCCGACTTCAGAATGGATGATCGCCAGGCGATTCTTCGCCGTCTGACCGAGCGCAATCGCGCAGCCGCCTTGCCGCGGGAGTTCTACCGGGGCCAGGCCGAATATCAGCTCGACCTGGAAGCCTTCTGGTACCGCGACTGGCTGTTCGTGGCGCACGATTGCGAGCTGCCGGGCGCAGGGAGCTTTCTCACCGTCCAGATAGGGGACTACCCCATCCTGATGGTGCGCGACCGGGAGGGGCAGATCCGGGCATTCCACAATTCCTGTCGGCATCGCGGCTCCCGGATCTGCTCGGCTGAGCGCGGTACCGTGCCCCGACTGGTCTGCCCGTATCATCAGTGGACCTATCGGCTGGATGGCAGCCTGCTGGGTGCGCGGGATATGGAAGAGAGCTTCCCGCGCGACCAACACGGCCTGAAGCCGGTGCACTGCGAATCGGTCGGCGGCTTCATATGGGTGTGCCTCAGTGAGCCGCCGCCGGATTTCGCGCGGTTGCGGGAGCTCGTCGAGCCCTACTTGTTGCCGCACGATCTGGGCAATGCAAAGGTTGCGTTCGAATCCACTATTATCGAGCGCGCCAATTGGAAACTCGTGTGGGAGAACAACCGCGAGTGTTACCACTGCACGGCGAATCATCCAGCGCTGTGCCGCACGTTTCCTTCGACGCCAACCGTGCGAGGGCCCGCGGAAGCCGCCGCGAATCCGCGCATGCGGCAGAAATGGGAGCAATGGGAATCCGCAGGCCTGCCGAGCCGTTTTCAGCTCTCTGCCAGTGGACAGAGCCGGATCACGCGCATGCCGTTGTTGGAAGGCGCGGTCAGCTACACACTGGATGGAACCGCCGCGGTGGGCAGGCCACTCAGTGACAAGGTTGCCAGCGGGAGCGGGGATGTTGGTGCGCTGCTGATGTTCCACTACCCCTCGACCTGGAATCATGTGTTGGGGGATCACGCAATCAGCTTCCGGCTGCTGCCGATCAGCCCGACCGAGACGCAGCTCACCACGAAGTGGCTGGTGCATCGGGACGCCGAGCCGGGTGTGGACTATGACCTGCAGAGACTGACTGAGGTGTGGCTGGCGACCAACGATGAGGACCGGCGCGTCTGCCAGGAGAATCAACTGGGCGTCAATTCACCCGCGTACAGTCCTGCCGGCTACTCCCCCTTGCAGGAGGCGGGAGTCATGCAATTTGTCGACTGGTATAGCAGCAGCGTCGTCAGCCGCTTGGGTTGAGGCCAGCGCATTCGAGCTGCCACACCGCGTGGCAGGTGATGTGGAACCTGAAGCCGGCTCCAGTGCCGTCCTCAGGCTCCGGAACCTCGAATTCCACCTCACTGGAGCGAATGGGTTCCCCGCAGAGCGAGCACACATCGCCGTGACCGTAGCCACCCCAGATGCACTGCGAATGCATCCGTGGAAGCTTGCCGGTCGCTAGACACTCGCGCGCGGTGCGATGAAGCTGCAGTTGCCTGGGCATGGTCGCTCTCTTGAATTCCGATCGACTTGAAGTGATCTGGAATTTTGAGCGGCCAGGTGCTTGATTCGTTCCGATATCACTGTTAACAAGTGTAACGGAACGTCAGTGTCGGACGTGGGCCCGCCGGCGCGGCGGTTCATGCTCGATACGACTAAAGTTGTAACGATGGCTCGCAAGGACTCCGGCACAATGCCCTCCGATCCCGCACACCCGCCACTTCGGCTGCTCTCAGCCGCGTGCCCGGGCGCGATCGGCTTGCTTCTCCCGTCGGACTTCTTCCCGATCGACGCTCACATTGGCTGGCGCGACGATGCCCAGTCGCACCCGGTAGCCTTTCGCACGCAACACCGTTACGGTGATTTCCTCGCCAACGTACAGTGTTTGCCCGACCTTGCGGGTCAGAATGAGCATGAGTTGTCCTTCGGGTCCAATGACCGTCTAATGGCCGGGGGGGATGCCGACAGCGCTTGGCACCCCGAAGGGATCGGGATACGTATAATCCGCCGGGGCGCCCGGTGGCCGTTGTGTGCCAGTTGCGAGAAACGATCTCGGCGGTCGCGATGCACCTGCTCGATGGGACAACAAGTCGCCGAAGGACAGCCAACATGCCGCCGATCTCGACCGGTGCCGCTGCCGGACACAAACCCGAGACGCGTCGCAAGGCCAGTCTTGAAATCCGTCGTCGCCTGGCCGACCAGGTCCGCCATCGGCGCGACCGCCTGGGACTGACCCAGCAGGAGCTCGCCATGGCCTGCGGTTTGAATGGCAAATACATCGCGCAGGTGGAACAGGCGCTGTTGAATGTCACGCTGTCCACGCTCGAAGCTTTGGCGAAGGGACTGGGGTGTACGGAATCCGCGTTGCTCGCGCGCCGTCCCCGTAAATGAGTGACGTCCGCTAGAGCACATCGCGACTGACCAGCTCCGTGGGGTCAACTCCCAGCGCGCTGGCGAACCGGGCGACCTGGTCGAGACCGAATCCCGGCGCGCTGCCTTTTTCGACGGAATCGACAAAATCGACAGCGAAGCCGCAGCGCTCCGCCAGTGCTTCCACCGACAGTCCGACCCGCTCGCGCACGCGTCGCAGGTTCGCGGCAAACACTTCCGGAAGCGGTTTATCCTGGGCCCAGCGCTCGCCGGGCGGGCGTCCTTTTGAATCCATGCCTTATGCTTCCTCGTCCATCCCGGGACGAGACACAGACGGGGTATATATAGAAATATACCCCTTTTTTGCCGGCGTGTATGGATTCCGTCGCGGTGCGATTCGCTACGTACTCCGAAACAGATCGGCTTTCCAACCCGTCGCGGCTAACTTCCCTCCAGGAACCCGTAATCCAACGTCTCGATCTTCACGACGTGGCCGTCCTCGAAGCGGATCTGGCGCATGAATTTGTCGGGCCCCAGATTGTAGAGCCAGACCTCCACGGAGATTTCAACTTGGGCACCGCCCGACTGCACCCACTGCCCGTTGACCCAGGCGCCGGCGACTGAGCGGGTGATGACGCTGTGCTCGACGTGTGTGGGATTGCCACAGCGGGCAGCAACTTCGGAGCTGGTGTCGCCGCGAGTGATCAGCTTGTTGCCACACTCCATCGCCTGCGCACCTGCGCCGCCGGCGATCGACATCAATGCAAGGGCCAACAACGGGCGATTCATGGTCACGGTACTTTGCATGCACTCGGTGACCCAAGTATACGGCGCGGTGACCGCGCGCCAAGCCCCAAAAAAAGAACCCCGCAGATGCGGGGTTTTCGGTCGCCTGGTCGTGTGTGTCGACTGATGGTCTCGTTGTTATATCCGTACCCGGTGTCGTGAGTGCGCCTTCCCGTCACTCAAGACCCGTGTCTTCTTTTTTTGCATCCTCTATGGCTGTTATATAAGCAACACGCATGCCAGCGGCCGGCGCTGTCGCTGTGATTGGACATGTTGTAGCCACAGTGTCGCGCGAGTGTGACGTAGTGCTCGCTTCGATGGCATTTCGCACGCTGCGCAGCCGTGGCGGGAGGGGGCGAGGGCGGCGCAGATGCGTATGCCACGGCCGCGGTGTCAAAGGCGTCGACACATTCGGACTGAGCGGCTTGTGAGCGGGTTCGCGCGCCGCGAGCTAAGCCGTTGAAAGATGAGCGGATCGTCCGCCGTGCCAGGTGTAAACCGGCTCGACAGGGACCATGGCCCCGGTCAGTCCAGGATCCGGTTGAATCCCAGTGAGACCCCGCCGCCGGGAGCCGGAGCGACCGAGAGGTCCCACTTGTGGGCTCTGTGCTCCCGGCGATTGAGTGTAAACCGCGCGCTCGCGAAGCCGATCGCAGCTCCTGCCACGGCATCCGAGAGCCAATGCTGGTTGTCATGCAGCCTGATATAGGCCGTCCCCCCGGCGATGCCGTAGCCCAGGAAGCGGCGAAACCACCGGTAGTCATCACCGCCGGATTCCGCCAGGACCGTTCCTATGGCGAATGCGGCGCTCGTATGCAATGACGGGAACGAGCTGCCGCTGGAACGCCATTCATCGACGTGGGTCGTTTCGTTCGGTCGCAATCGCCCGGCTGCATATTTGAGCGCCACGGACGTGACGGTACTGAACGCAGCGGCCTCAGCCATCGTGTAGGCCTCGATGTGACCTGCTTCACTGTCGATGAGGCCCGCATAGAGCCAGGTGCCCACCATCAATGCCCCAGCCGGGATTGCGTCCCGCGTGCTATGCGGATCCTTGCCGTCCAGGGGTTGGGTGCTCGTGGTGAAGTGCCGCCGGACGTTGCCGTCGAACTGGTGGGCTGCGCCCATGGCGGCCACCGCGCCGCCAAAAAACAACCAATCCTGCGTATCCCAACGCGCGGGTGCCGTGAAATACAACTTCGTGTCGGTCCACAGATCCGCGGCGTGCAGTGACTCGGCGCGGCATGCGGGCGCGAACGCGGCGAGCCCCAGCGAGGCAGCCGCAATGGCTTTTCGGACCGGGCTCACGTACTTTGCGCTCCGTGAGCGACTACAAGAATCAAACTTTCCCGCGGCGGCTGCGTTTCGCCCTGGCGGGACTTGCCGCGGCGTGGCGCTCGGAGAGCAGCTTCAGATTGCAACTCTTCGCGTTGGCCGTAGTGCTGCTCGTGTTGTTGGCACTGCGGGTCGAGCTGTTGTGGTGGGCACTGGTGATCGTAACGAGCGCCGCGGTGATCGGGGCGGAGTTGTTCAATACGGCGTTGGAGCACCTGGCCGATCATCTGCACCCTGAGGTGCATCCGCAGATCCGCATCGTCAAGGACTGCGCCGCGGCGGCCGTGCTCGTGACTTCCGCTGGCGCGGTGGGTGTTGCGATTGCCTTGGTCTTTCACCTCGTGCAACGTCTCTGAAGTCGGCAATCGTCGTTCCCCTTGGGCGGTGGACCTGTCGTTAACTTTGCATTGTAAAGTAAACGCGCGTGGCGGGCTAGAGGCGTGAGCGCACGAACGCGCGAATACGAACGCGCAAACACGCCAGCGATCAGTCGAGCAGGCTGATATCCATCTTCAGTGTCTGCAGGGCACCGGGCGCCAGGGTGAACACGCCGAGTTTTGCAGCGAGCTCGCCGGTGAATCCCGCCTCGTCCGCGATTCCGTGCCAGGGCTCGATGCAGATGAAGCCCGCTCCCGGCCTGGTCCACAGGCCCAGGTAGGTCGCATCGGGATAGCTCACGCGGATCCGCGGCCCTTTGTCGGCGCCGTACGTGACCGAGTGCCCATGGAGCTCGTCGAAAATCACCACGTCATTCTGGAAGAGCGCGTCATTCAACGCGAGCCGCCGGTTGGCAACCGGTGTTGGATGAGGAGCCGCGGCGAGCAGGCCGGAGGAGTCGAGCCTGCGGATCGACTCCCCCTGGTCGGCGGCGAACTCTAAGTAATGAGCGGCCCGCGCCTGGCCATACGGCAGCGGCCAGCGGAATCCCGGATGGTAGCCAATGCTCGCCGGCATGGGCTCGCCGCCCAGGTTACGCACCGAGCTCGTCACCGCCAGCGTGGCACCCGTCAGCGCGAACTCGACATCCAACTGAAAGTGGAATGGATAAACCTCGAGCGTGCTCGCGTCCGCCGTGAGTCTGCAGACGGCCCTTGATGAGGTTGTCTCGACCACCGTGAAAGTCTTGCCGCGCGCGAATCCATGGCGGGGAAGGAGGTACTCCTTCGAGCCCACACGGAAGCGGCCGCCGGCGAGCGTGCCGACAATCGGGAAGAGGATGGGCGCGCGCCCGGCCCACACCGCCGGGTCGCCGTTCCACAACAGGTCGCCGCCGCTGGCGTCCTGCAGAACGGACAACTGGGCGCCCAGGGGATTGATCTGGACGGCGAGCTGCGCCGAGCGCAGCGCGATCCAGGCATTCTGTGAGTCCGGCATTTCCTTGATGCTATCATTACCGGCTACCCAACCTAATTCCTCGAGCCAGAGCCTGGAACATGCTTCAAAGCATTCGAGACGGACTGCAGCGTCATAAGTGGCTGATGTACATAGTGCTAGGATCCCTGGCGCTGATTTTCGCCGCGTGGGGTGCCTACGGCATCGTCAGTTTCAACGCCGGCGGCAGCACCTATGCGGCCGAGGCCGATGGACAGAAGGTGCCGATCGAGACCGCCCGCGCCGCGTGGCTCAATCAGCAGACCCAGTTCCAGCAACGCCTGGGCGGTGAGATTCCCCCGGCCCAGAAGGCCTTCCTGCAGGACCGGCTGCTGGAGTCCATGATCCGCGACACGCTGCTGATCGAGCGCTCGCGCAAGCTGGGCTACCGGGTCAGTGCCCAGGACGTACGGGAGGCCGTGCGCAACGAGCCTGCCTTCCAGCTCGAAGGGAAATATTCCGCCGACGTCGCGCGCGAGCGCCTGGCCCAGGCCGGCATCACCCACGAGGCCTTCGAGACCGAGCTGCGCGGGGCCCTGCAACGCGCCCAGTTGCAGAACGGGATCATTGTTTCCGACTTTCAGACACCAACAGAGATCCAACGGTCGCGCGCGTTGCAGAACGAGCAACGCGAGGTGCGATACGCGCTGCTGTCCCCTGACAAGTACAGCGCCGATGCGCAGGTCGATGATGCCGCGGTGGACGCCTACTACAAGGGCCACCAGGCGCAGTACATGACACCCGAGTCGGTGAATCTGCAGTATGCGGAGCTGCGCCTGGACCAACTGGCCGCGCAGGTGAAACCAACCGACGCGGACCTGCAGGCGGCCTACGACAAGAACAAGGACCGCTACAACGAGCCTGAGAAGCGCCACGCACGACACATCCTCATTCCCATCGGCAAGGACGACGAGGCGGCGCGCAAGCAGGCCGCGGAAGTGCTCGCCCAGGCCACTTCTTCACCAGATCCGGGGGGCAAGCATTTCGCGGCACTGGCCAAACAGTATTCGCAGGATCCGGGTTCGGCCGACAAGGGCGGCGACCTGGACTGGGCCGATCGCACCCAGTTCGTCGGACCGTTCTCCGATGCGTTGTTTGCCATGAACGTGGGCGAGTTGCGCGGACCGGTGAAGACCCAGTATGGCTATCACATCATCCGCCTGGATGAGGTCCAGCCCGGCAAGACCAAACCGTTCGACAGTGTGCGCACGGAGATCGAAGCGGAGTTGAAGCGCAATTCAGCCGCCGACAAATTTGGTGAGATCCAGGAGCAGGTGCAGGGGCGCCTGGAGCAGGCCGGCGGCGACCTCGGCGCACTGGCGAAGGAATTCAACCTGGTGAGCGGCGAGGTGGCGAAGTTCGAGCGCGGCGCAGGCGGCGCGCCGTTGGGAACAGCCCAGCCAATACAGGACATTGTGTTTGGCGATGCAGCGTTGCAACCTGGGCACATTGGCGGCCCCGTGCTGGTTGGAGAGGATCGACTCGTGCTCGTTAAGGTGACAGATCACAGCAAGGCGCAACCGAAGCCGCTCGCTGAAGTGCGTGACGGCATTGTCGCGGCCATCAAGAAGGATCGTGGCTCGCAGGCGGCTTTGAAGGCGGCGCAGGACGGTGCGGCGAAGTTGCAGGCGGGCACGTCCTTCGACGATGTTGCACGCCAACTCGGCGTGTCTGCGGAGCCTGCGCGTTTCGTGAGCCGTACGGATTCGACTTTGCCGGCGCAATTGCGCGAGCTGGTATTCACCTCGCCCAAACCGACCGACAAGCCGGTGTACAAAGCGCTGGCCTTGCAGACCGGCGGAGCGGCGGTCGTCGCCGTGACCCAGCTGCGCACCGATTTGCCCACGGACAAGGACAAGCAGGCGGACCAGCTCAAGCAACAGATTCTCCAGGCCAAGGAGGACGCCGCGCGTCACGGGCAAGCCGACGTTGGCGCCTACGTCGAAGAGCTGCGGCGAACGGCCGAAGTGCGCAAGAATCCGAAGGCGTTCGAGTAGGCGGCGGCTGCCGCCTGCCGACACCGGATGGGTGCTCCTCAAGCTCGCGGGATATCCGCCACGCCCATCCTGGTGGCGATGGTCATTGGCGCGGTCGTCGGCTGGCTCATCGGCCCCGCCGGCACCCTAGGGGGCGTGCAGGTCCTCGGGTTCTTCGACTTCCTCGGTACCCTCTTCATCAATCTGTTGAAGATGGTGGTGGTGCCGCTGATCTCCGCCTCCATTGTGACCGGCGTTGCGGGCGTCGGCTCGGGTCGCGATCTGGGTCGCCTCGGTGTGAAGACCCTGGCCTTCTATGTCTTCACGACCCTGCTGTCGGTGTTGATTGCGCTCGTCATTGTCAATTTCGTCAAACCCGGAATCGCCAACGGTGTGCCGGCCCATTCGCTGCTCGCGCTCGAAGCATCCTCGGACATCGTCAAAGCCAGCGTTCAGCAGCGAGCTTCCGTCACGGTTCTCGACACTCTGCTGAGCATCGTTCCCACCAATGTGCTGCAGGCCGCGAGCTCCAACAATCTGCTCGGCGTCATGTTCTTCAGCGTGCTGTTCGGATTTTTCCTGGCGCGGGTCGAGTTGCCCTATCGGCAGGCCGTGCTCGATTTCTCGCAGGGTATATTTCGCGTGATGATGCGCATGACCATCTGGATCATGAGCCTTGCGCCGGTGGGCATCTTCGGGTTGACGGCCCGCGTGGTCGCCAAATCCGGCGTGAATGCGGCAGGTCCCATACTGACATTCGGCGCCTGTGTCGTCGGCGGTCTCATCATCTACTCGGTCGTCGCTCTGCCTCTGCTGATTCGCTTCGCCGGTGGTATACGCAACCCGTTTCGTTTGTTTTCCGCCATGAGCCCGGCGCTGCTCACGGCGTTTTCCACAGCTTCCTCGGCCGCTGCGTTGCCTACGAGCCTCGAGTGCCTGGAAAAGCGGGCAGGGGTTTCCGAGCGAATCGCCAGCTTCGTGATGCCGCTGGGTACGTCGATCAATCACGCCGGCAGCGCTTTGTATGAATGCGCTGGCGCCATGTTCATCGCGC
>Ga0307509_10000678_pt1 | contig 58041 bp, 60 predicted proteins | sample 10_EM_MG_FD_202245 | JGI IMG/M metagenome (GOLD analysis project Ga0307509, IMG submission 202245) | Populus trichocarpa ectomycorrhiza microbial communities from riparian zone in the Pacific Northwest, United States - 10_EM | ecosystem: Host-associated > Plants > Roots > Unclassified | place...
CGCCTAAGCCTCAGCCCCCAGCACCCCCCCCCCCCCCCCCACCAGGACGGGGAAAGAAAGGGCACGAGCACCTCCCTCCCCTCCCCCCTACCCAAAGGAGGACACGAAGGTCCTCATCCCTTACTACGAGACAAAGCTTGCCAGGGCTTTCGGTGATCAGGAGTACTACGAACAGCTTTACCGCCACTCCTATAAAGCCAGCGAATTCCGGAGAGGGGCTTATGACCTAGCCTCTTTCACCCCTGGCCACCGCCACCCTGACTATACCACCTCACCCTCGTATGCTCAGGCTGCCTCTGGCTCTGGCTCAGGCGGTAAGACGAAGAAAGCTCCTAAGGCCCCTTCACCCTAAGAACCTACGAGCGCAGCTGCCCCCCCTTTAAGAAGGGGCCGCCCTCCCTCCCTGGTGTACAACGACGCTTCTTCGCTTGTCGCCTCACCCCAGCCCCTCACCCAGACGGTCCCGCGATTGCAGCAACCCTCCCCGACATCGCCGCTTGCGTTCTTCGCAAATCCAACTGCATTCTCCCCCTTGGCTTCTCCACCTCGGTAAACATTCACGCGGCCATTTCACTCACGGTCACTGACAAGGGAACACCAGCCGCGCCCTACTCTCCCTACTTCGAATTACTCACCAGGTCCCTAACCCAGGTCCTTCCCCATGGGTGAAAACCCATGGGCCCAGTTCATCCGCGCCCCGACCACCGTCCAATTGGCTATACACGCCCTCCCGCTCCGGTTCCTCCCCAAGATGAAGAGGATCTCTTCCCATATCTCAGGGGGGCAATCCTCAACCACAAAGCGACCCCGATTGTCTCAGCCCGGTACCTTAACCCGAGCAAACATTCTAGGGTCACCAAGCAGGCCACTTCGGTGGTTGTCACCGTCGTCCCCCACCACGTTGCGACCTTTACTGCAGGCCTCATCATCCTCTCCCAGAAGGGTAAGGTCAAACTTGGCTTCTCCGCAAGCCGCTCCTCCCAGTGTAGAAACTGAGGGGAAATACGGACAAGCTACTCAGCGATGCCCCGCCACTCACCCGACGTGCCCCATTTGTGGGCTTCATCATACTCGCTCGGCTTCCAGATGTCAGAATCCAACCTGCCCCCGGAGCGCGACCAATACGCGAGTCCCATCTTGTTCTCCGACCTCGCACCCCCCATTGCTGCAACTGCGGTAATGACAACACTACCACTTTCAAAGAATGTCCGGCTCGACCTCGACCTGCTGGCCCCTTCCGACCTTCGACCCCAGAACTCCAGGGTCAAGACCCCATGGGCGTGGCCGTCGATGGCGACCAATCACCCTGTACTCCCACGGGTGGGGCGGGTCCCAGTCAGATGGACCTCGTGACCCCCAGACAACCCCCGCCGGTCGGCCCTCCGCGCCCTAGTTCCACCAACGGCTTGGGCGGTCCTCTCTCCCCGGAGGAACCAAGCCTGTCCCCAGCCCTCTCACCACGTCGGGTACGTTCAGGAAATGAGTAACTCACCTCCCTGATCCAGCAGGAGGCAGGCCTCCTCCCTCTCCCTCCTTTCCGTCGTCCAACATAACTGCCTTGGGAGCTGGGATGTTTTTTGTTCCTTAATTGAGTCTTTTAAAGAGACAAGTACATACCCCTCGGTGGTCCTCCTTCAGGACCCTCCTGGTAGTCAGGCCCGCCTCCCATCGTTTAATGGTTTGGTTTCTTTCTCTCCGCCTGTCAGGAAGCCCAGGGTGGCATCCTACGTTCACCGTTCTTGTCTTGCTTGTTTTTCGGTGTTGTCAAGGTTCACAGGGAGGGTCGATGTAATGTCCCTCGACCTCTCGTCCCAGAAACCTGGGTTTGGCTCCCGTTTCCACTCCTTTAGGCTGCTCAATGCCTACTCGATTAACTCAGCAGATCGCAGAGTCCACTCCATCCCTCCAGAATCCCTTTTTCCAGACACGGGATCCCGCTCTAAGCAGTGGGAGACCTGAATATAAACAACCCCCTGGCCGACCCGCTACGCTCCTTTTTGTCCCAGGAAGTGTCCTCTTCCGCCCCATACTTTAAGTTGGCGGCGCTGGGCGGTTTCGCCCTACTAAACTCCCCAGGTGTATACACTAGGTTCCCCGTCTCAGTCAAGGCACGCCCCTCCGTTATCGACCTTGATTATTCCAACCCCCTGCTCCTACCTTTCATGAAAGCATGGGAAATCTCCCTCCCCTCAACCGGCTCGGACCACGTCCCCATCACCATATTACTCGCATCCCTATCCCCGGATCAGGCTCCCCCACGCCTCCGGTGGGACCACACAGAGTGGGAGCTGCTCTCCCCCATCATCAAAGACTTCATAGTCCCCCCTCCTCCGCCGTGCCTCTGGCCTAAGACCCTAGACAACTGGCTCGCTGGAGTCCTTGACCGCCTCACGGGTCTTCTTAACGAGCACACCCCAAGCTCACACCCTTCCCACCACTCCAAGCCTTGGTGGTCCCCCCACCGAACCGTCCTGCGCCGCGAATATCAGAAGGTGGCACGACTGGCCCCCAAACAAGACACCATGGCCCTGAGAGAAACGGTAACTTCTCGAGAACGGGCTATTTCAAGGCCATCACGGCCGCGAAGAACAAACACTGGTCGTCTTTCCTACTCTGAGCCACCCCCCGCAACCTGTGGACGGCGAAGAGGTTCGCCTCAGGCCGAGCACCCCCCTGCTTTCCTTCACGTCCCGGGGCTGAAACCCTGCAGCAGATGAATGAGGCCCTACTGGGCCACTTCTTCCCCCCTAAAGCAGCCTTCTCCCCCCCCCCTAGACTGAGGCCACACACCTCGACACCCCCTCTCACCAGGGAAGAGATCGCCCACGCACTCTCCTTGTCCTCCTCCTCGTCAGCCCCTGGCGCCGATGGCATCCCCTGCCAAACCTGGAAATGGGTGGATGCGATCAACCCTGCAATGCTCCTCCAGATCCTCTCCCCGCTTGTCTCACTAGACTACCATCCGGCCTCACTGAAGGTGGCAAACGGAGTGGTCCTCGACAAACCAGGAACGCCCTCCTATGAGTCACCCTCCTCCTTCCGGATTATTGTCCTCCTCCCAACTGTCTCGAAAATCCTAGAAAGGATAATTGCGGCACCCCTCCTTCTCGCAGCCCACTCAACGGACCTCATTCACCCTAACCAATCCAGCTCCCTCTCTTGGCTAAGCACTTACGATGCCTGCCTCACGCTCATGAATGACGTGAAGACCCTGCAGAGGCCGCGCCTGAAGGTGTCCCCCCTTTTTCTGGACATCAAAGCTGGCTTTGACAACGTCGACAACCCAACTCTGGCCCGCCTCCTCAGGGAGGGCGGGTCCCCCACTACCTGGTCTCCTGGGTTGCTTCCTTCCTGGGAAAGCGTAGCTGCACGTCGTCTTCCAGGGCGCACCGGGCACCCCAGCCCCTGTCACCGTTGGGGCCCCTCAAGGCTCCCCTATCTCTTCTTTGCTTTTCCTCATTTATGTCGCGCCTCTCCACTTCATGATCCCGCGAGGACTGATGCTTTCCTACGTGGATGGTTTCGCCCAGGCTACTGCCTCCCCTTTCTACTCGAGGGAACATCCGGCGACTGCAAGAACTGTTCAGGACAATCCAGGCAACGGCAGTACATCTTGGCATCTCCTTTTCCGTCCTCAAAAGAGCGTTCATAGACTGGAGGACCCCCTGCCAAAGGCACTCGCTGTTGTGCCTCTCACCTATTCAGCTAGACGGGGAGATTTTCCACCCCTGCGACTCTCTCCAGTGGTTAGGGTACTGGTTCACGCCTACCCTGTCCCCATCGACACACTTTGCACGCCGCCTGGCACTGGTCCAAGGAGCTTTTGCCCTCGTGAGAAACCTCAGCCCCCCCGGGGTAGGGCTAGCCCCATACCTATACCCTAGGTTAGCAACATCACTCGTCGCGCCCAGCCTCTAGTATGGGGTGGACCTCTTCACACCCAATGCGGGCTCTTTTGCGATGCTCAACATCTTCTGGCACCAGGTGCTGAGGTGGGCCACCAACTGTTTCTTGTCAACTCCCAGCGGCATCTTGGCCATCGAGTCCTGCCTGCCCGCCGTCACCCTTCGGGTTTCCCAGCGGCAAAGGCTGGCCGCCCTTAGGACAGTCTGCTCCCCGCCTGCTGTCAATCCGGCGACAGCACGCATTCAGCCCTCCTTCCCCTCCCTCTCCTCGTAGCGGGCCCCGGACGGCTCAAGAGCCCACACCAAAGACCTTTCCTCCTTCTACCTCCCCCTGCGCAGGAAGACCACACGCCCCTCTCCTCCTCTCCCGAACCACCTCCCGATTGACACCGTGGCCCACAGCACGATCGCTTGAACCGGCCGCCTGTCCAAGATGCCCATGATTAATGCACACCTGGTCCCTGAGGTCTCGGCCCTCCTTCTTCCGCAATCCCTGATGACGAGCACGTACTCTGCCCTAAAGAAGAGGGTTACCAAGGCGCTCATTGAGGACTGGTCCCGACTCCTCCGCCCATCTGCCTACTATCACCACCCCCCAGCCCTACACCCTTGGCCCTTTATGGCCCTGGGCAAGTTCATTGCAGGGCGAATCCACCACATGAGAGCCGGGAAGAGCTAGCTGGCGGCACACCCCTCCTGGAGGGCCCCAGAGGCCGATACCTCCTGCCCCAGCGGCGGTTTGGAGCCTGAGTCCTTCGAGCACCCCATCCTCACAGCTCCCTCTAGACTGGGCGCCCGGGCACGTCTCCTCCACGGCGTCATGGATGTCGGACATGAGGCCTCCCTTTGGTCTTCCCTCCCCATTCATAAAAGGCTCGGTACTTATATCAGCATCACCTCCACGGGTTTCCCTCCAACAATGTTCCGGCCCACCACTCCTCCCTCCTCCCTGCCCTTCCCCCTATCTCCCCCCAACCTGCTACCCCCAGTCTTCCGAGTGTTTTCCTTGGCCGAGGCCTAGCAAGAGTGTGGCTTGATGAGGTTTTCTTTCCCGTAGCGTATGTAGGCGTTCCTTTCGCACAAGTTATATGACTTTTCTTTCCTTACAGTTAGAGTGGCCTTCGGCCCCGCGGAGGAGAACCACATCAGCAAAAATTATTATATGCGTTCTGAGCGTCCCCTGCATCAGACGCTCAGGACGCTCAGAACGTTAACCGTTACTCTGGACGCCATTCGCCATCTACCCCTGCGTCCACGATGGCCCGACAACGTCCACGACCAAGCGCATGTGTCCTGACGCCCTCAGACCCTAAGCCCTCCCGCATCCCGACGATCTCCTTCCTGTGCCTCCCTCGTCATGGCGGAATCCAACTCCACTCTAGCATCTGGAAGACTATCCGGATGCTTAGTCTACCGGATGCTACACAGCGATAGTTGAACCCCCTCTGCCTCAATTGCCATGTCTGGCTATAGGCTCCCAATGCCTTCCAAATAGCTCACATCTTCGTTGCAACGGCGTCGTGGTGGCTCACTTGCATACTCTCGACGGCGTCGTGATAGGACACATATTCCAGACGCCGTCTTGAAGAGGTCGTGATAGCTCAGATGCATACTCTCGACGGCTTCGTGATAGCACACATATTCCAGACGCCGTGTTGACAACGTCGTGATAGCTCACAGGCATACTCTTGACGGCATCATGATAGCACACATATTCCGGACGCCGTGTTGACAACGTCGTGATAGCTCACAGGCATACTCTCGACGGCATCATGATAGCACACATATTGTGGACGCCGTCTCGATCGCTCCACTATTCATTTGTATTACTGAGTGCCATTCACAACAGCTTCGAGGCGCTGGTGCCCCTTGTATCGTGACTTTGAACCTCATCCGCATCTTGATATTCTATTATTACTAGTCTATTGCCGTGACCAGGGCGTCCACGACACCCTTGCCACCGCGATTGTACGTTTCTGAGCTCTCGCTCAGATCTCGCTCCGAAATACACCCCAAATTGTCCTCCCGGCTCCACAGATCGGCCAACCAAAATCTAATAGTTTACATTTCGTGCAAATCAAATGCCATAAACTCAACGGTTGACACATCGCCAAGCCTACAAAAAACTATTCTCTCACATCCCTGTGTCACTTTCCTGCGAGTCGTCCAGGCCCCACGATTGCCCAGTGGCGAAACCCGGGCTCGCTGGCCCCTCTTGCGCTAGTCCCAGCGTCAGCTCCTGTGAGTTACCTAGGCTCACGGGATCTGAATCTAGCATCTGAAGCGCCTGGGCCAACGACGCCTGGTTGTAGTCAAACGACAGTGCGCGCCCCTGGGATGCATCATGACTCTGCCGGTAGTACACTAAACCCCTGGCGTGATTGTTGAGCGGTGTCTGTTCCCGCACAGCAGCTTGTCTTGGATTCCTGCGGGATAGCTGACGCATGGATAGCTGACGCTCCAGTTCGGCATGAACTGCATCATGATTGTCAGCAAAGCCTTCACAACTTTCCTGCATCATACGATGATTTTGCTGGATCCTGTCTGTGCTCGTCTCACGCAGATTCCTGAGCATGAGTTGCTGCGTTGGCTGTGGTACTGCCCGCCAGGTGTTCTTCTGCCGTAAGCAAAGGTCTTGCAAGATTGATTAGTCATCAGAACAAAAACCAAGGACGGGGGCGACATTGAGGGTCTCCTACCTCCAACTGCGTCAGCCTTGATGTCCGGAGGATCCTGATACACCCCAAGTCGATATGCGCGTAGTTGACGGCACAGGATTGCACAAGTGAGACACACGATCGTACCATTGACAGGATTGATGAATTCCGGGTCTAGCATCCCAAACTTTCTCTTGCCATTGAAATACTTACCATAGATGGCGTCGGCAATCTGAGGCGCGAGGAACTGGAATGAGATATGCTGCATCCAGGTCATAGTCAGTCGTGATTGGAAGTCCTGGTTGAGCGACCGGCGACCGGCGGATACACACCTCATGCCCGTTTGAGTGGTACATGAACCTGTCATCCTCGAGAAAGTATTCGACTCTAGGAGCGATGGCAGTGGGGTCGCCCGGTAGTCGGTATAATTCCCGTATATGATTTTTTATATAATGGACGAACTGCACACGCATGCCAGAGTGTTTTTGACGTATCTTGCGTAGTTACTGCAGCACCCTTTATGGTTGTGACCTCTGACTTACAATGTCTATACTCTGTGACGACGGTTCAATATTTCCGGCATCCGCAATCTCATCTTGCGCGCGACTCTAAACACTATGCAGCTCGGACGTCAAAGCAACCGTGTTCGGGAGGGGGTTAACACAAAGGGTGTACTGAAGCAGCAGATCTTTTGCGACACCTAGTATTTCCCTCTCCACGCCTGTCACCATGTTTCGCTGCCAATTAATTACATGCCGGAGAGAGACACTTCCTCTTGTACTCGGTTCGCCGGGTGGACTCGAGCTCCTGATACCAGACGTTGTTGTGCTAGGAACACCAAGTGGGGACGAATACCGTGCTACGCTTGATGATGGGAATGTCGCCGAGCACAAGGGCCTACCGGGAGTTATGGTCACACGGGCTGCGGGCGTCCGTGGGACAATTGCTGCCTCCTGTGAACCTGAGTTGGTCGAAATTCGCACAGTCCTTGGGCGACTGTTTCCGTGTGTCTCCACGGCTCGTGACCCACGACGACGTCTAGGTGTTGTCTCATCCGCACCACCGAGGTTCACTCCTTCAGGGTAGGTGTCCGGTTCAGTTTCGTGGCCCGGATGTGACATCTGATACTCATCGCTACTATCGTCGCTGAGGCGGATGGGTTCCATATGCCCTTGTCCGTCAGCCTCCATCTCACGTTCAGTATATGCGGTGGTCTGAATTGTGCTACTCCGGAGGCGCTTGGCCGGTTGTGCTAGAAGCCGTCTCGCGAATGGTGGTGGGGAAGAATTACGACCCGACGATTCAGCACTATTAGAGCTGCCGGATTCGGTCAGTTGTGTTACTGATCTAGACAGCCAAGCCGCTGGTACGACGTCGCGTCTACGCCCGTTCATATTGCCTCCTCGTGACGTTGGGTGATTTGATCCCAAGGAGTCGGGTATGACGTCGCGCCTTCGCCGGCGGAGATTGCCCACTCGCCGAGTTGGCTGACTCGACCCCATGGAGTCGGGTATGATGTGGCGCCTGCACCCGTTAAGATTGCCTACCCTGGGTGCTGGCTGACCGCTGGAATTCGGATGCATGTGGGATATACGACGCGTAGTGAAGGTTGGTAAAGATTGGAGTCAATCTGATAATTGGATGTGTCGAGTTTGGTGGAAGCACGGAGTGAGTATTTTCCTTGCCTCGAAGAGGAGGCGTTAGGTCTTATACCTGTACGCTTAGATTAAGGCGTGTGGTAGGCTCACTTTCTATCGCTCGGTATGCAAGAGAGGGATGTGCCTACACAAAGGGGTTTAAACTTTCAATACCATAGCCGCGGTTCAGGAATTAGGTCTCACAGGTCTATCGTGAGAAATAATAGACGAAATGAAGGTGTCGCTAATGTCACCGGACATGCAAAATCTAGCTGCAAGCAGTATCGGTTAGCGACCAGGGCTGTTCGCCAGACACACACCACGCCAAAAGACGATTAGGATCTACTCTCATCTTCCAGCGTCGAATAATCACCAGCAACCCAAACTGTATTCAAGGAATACAGTACTGCCTTGTGAATAATCTGAGGCAGGCGGTTGACGTCAGACATGATATAACTATGCACAGGCTATCACGCGGTATGACCGTGAAAGCATTACCCACGATCGGTATTGGAATTATTGCCATCGTGGCCATGCCAGGGACGCAGACAATCGCAACATTGGTAGGGCACATCATACTGTGGTCAGGAGAGTTAGACGTGACGTCGGATGCAGGAGATTGCCCTACAAAATAGGGGTTTGAGATCGTGAAGCCTCAATTTGGGCTTTGGAGCTGAAATTCAAGACCTCCATAGGACCCCACACACAGGGGTCCGGCGTCAGAAAAAAAGGCAAAACCACGGTGGTGTCAATGTCACTAGGCGAAAGCTACCTACAAGCAGCATGGGCTGACGACGAGGTTACCCGGGAAATACAAGAAGCCAAAAGAGGATGATCAGGAGTATCTACGCACAGCTCTGAACGGCGAATCTGCTCCACTTAGCTCCTTGAAAACTTATTGAGAGGAAAACAACCTTGTGGTTCACGCCGGACCGGACATAACTATGCACAGACTATCACTCGGTATGAGAGTGAAAGAATTGCCTACGATCTGTATTGGGATGATTGCCATCGTGGTGGTGCCCGCTACCCAGACCATTGTAACATTCATTGGACACATCATACCGTCGTCCGGAGAACTACATGGAACGCAGAGTCCGAAGGTCGAGACTTTCCCTACGAAATGAGGCCTTGGGATCATGAAGGTTCAAGTTGGGCTTTGGAACTGAAATCCATTGGACCCCACACGCAGGCTTCGGGTGTTGGAAAAAATAAGGGAAATGATAGTGGCGCAAATGTCGCCGGCTGAGCGAAAGCTAGCTGCAATCAGCATTGATTGATGACAAGGTTGCACGGAGAACACGCACCACGCCCACAGAGGATTAGGAGTATCTACTCTCATCTCCGAACAGCGAATCAACACCACTCAGCACTCTGAAATCTGTATGCAAGGAATAAAACCTTGTGAATAATCTGACGCAGGCGGATCATGTCTACTAACGCGATATGCACAAATACAGTAACTGGCAACGAGATTCTAAAAGTAGCGAGTACGAGATGCCAAAGTAAGGGGGTACAAGGAATTGATGACTATTATACAGGGGATAGGAACACGAAAAGGTAAAGAATATGAGACGTCTAGGAAGTGTGTAGCTGACACGAAAAGGTAAGAGAATACGGGACATCTTGGAAGCGGGTAGATGTAATCTGGAATTTTTGGGGTGGCGTGAAAAAAATAATCGGGAAGTGGCAAGAACGTTCAAGTTCATGTTCTGTGACGCCCTCGACGGGCTCTCCCACGTTGGGGGGCGGTGTGCCTCGGGGTTCAGGTTTGTTGTGTGGTTCGGGGCTGGGCGCGTGGGCCGTATTCGTCACATTTGGGGGACGGGGATCCCGAGATCACCCTGCTGCAATTTGCTGGGCTGGGTGGGGGTTTGTGGTATCATGAGGAATGCTCGGCGTAGGCGCAGGAGAAGTGGTGGCTCAGTGAGAAGGGGTCGGAGGAGGGGGGGTAGACTCTCCTCGAGTAAATGTCTCAGGCGCAGGGGTGGGGGACTTGGCCCGATGAATATCGCGATCTTCTGGTGGTTCTGATTCGGCAGCTGGTGTCTCTACAGTGCCGTCGTGCCCACGCCCTGGGCCATGATGCTCTGTAGTCCTGCGCGCCACAGCTCCCGATCCTGGTCGGGGCGCCAGAGCCTCTTGTTTGGGAGTCTTCAAGAGTTTTGCAAGCCAGGGATCCTTTTCAACAATAGCCCACAGGACTCTAGCCCACTCCTTCTCAGATGGCCCAGTGTCTGAACCCCGGTGTCTGAATCCCCGGTACGTCTGCCTGGTGGATCTCCGACAGGAGAATAATCGCTCCCTGAGGTGTTCCCACGCTCCGATTCACCGCTGTCCGCGTCGTCGTCCTAGATATATGATTAGATAAGAGGTTGAATCAAAATAAAAGAAAACTTGCTTCGTCACCTTGAATAATGTCTCTACCACTGCGGTCAGGAGTTTGAATCTGTGCCGGCGGCACACGATCATGGTCGTGGTGACTGTGATCGACATTGTCTTCATCTTGGCTGCCGCTGCCGTCGTTCAGACTCTCGTTGTCGCTGTCGTTCTCGTCCCCGGCTCCGATGTCATCCCACTGCCACCACCGGTACCAGGCCTTACGATCGAACAATGGATGTCCACCGGAGGGTGGCGCCGGGGTTTCATCTCGGCCCTCTCCCTGATCCTGGCGTGACTCCAGCACCAGGAGATCAAGAGGATCTTTGCCAGGGTTAGCGAGCAGCCACACCCTGATGTCATCGTCTGTATATAAAGATATGAGCTCCGAGAGGGGGAGGGGGTCCGACCGTCGCCGGCGTAACGCGCTGGCTCCTTGCCCACTTGTCCTGATGAGATATCGGGGATATTGGATGGGGTCCTCCACATGTTGTCGCTTGAGCACGCCCAGTGCGGATTGCAAGGTCGGCGATGTTCACGCTCCGCACGCAATCCCTCCGCCCGAGTCTTTGTCATACCAGGGGTAGTGCAAGCAGGGGTTCCCGGCTTTTGTTGCGCCTGTTCGTCGAATAATGTGGATCCTGATCGGCCTTTGGCAGTACGGAGAGGCCCAAGCGTATTCGGCCACTAGAAAAACTGTGAGTACTAGTCGTAGAATCGCATAATGTAAATGGGGGCGAATACTTACTCTGAATATCACAGACCTCTGCAGTGATTAGATCCTCTGCCCGTTCCGCAAGGTGACGATCGTTCGTCGCCTGAAGCTTCTTACCTGTGTCACTAACCAACACTCTTATTTGACGTTCGACTTCATCGACGTCTTCGGGGTGGTGGTTTGTTTTGCTTAATTTAATTCGGCCTTTGACAGGCATGAGGGAGCGAGCGAAAATGAGTACTGATTCCATTTGGGTGCCAGTCAGACTCGTAGGGTTCCACCCGAGCACCGTGATGTATGCTTTGACTTGTTCGCGCTATCGCTTTTACACCGCTGTCGGCTCGCGAGCATTCAAGAACCCACACCAGCTTTTAGCGTAGGATATCTCCCCATAGCGCCCCCTGATTCCAGCTGTGGTTAGCTCGCAAAGTTCTGACATATGAGTAGTATATTTGACCCTTACCTCGAATCCTCCACGGCTGGCTCAAAGGGTGGTCTTGCACCGGACGTCAATGAATGACTATTGAAGTTAAAAAGTTGGATCATATCTGGACGTTCTGGAATGTGTCATCATGCTAAAAAGAGAGGATTTCTTACGTCCTTGACGCCTCACCGGCAATGGCAGCTGCACGAGGATGGCCTTTTCTGCGTTTTGCGCTGGTGGCGTCAACCCGCGAGGGCTGGATTCTTTGGCCTCTGGGAATAACAGAAATGTTAAGGTAATGCGCTCTTAAATTGATGAAGAGATTGTCCTTACATTGACCTTTCCCCGAGGCATGCATTTTTCTCAATGGAGCCATTTGATATACGGACGAGGTGAGAAGATGTGTGGAAATGAACGCTAGACGATTGGTGTACAGGGGAAGGAGGGCGGTAGGTGGCCTTGTTATACTGCGTGTATACAACAACATGTGCGGCGCTGTAGGCGTGTCGGACTCTCAGAATTTCGCCAGGTGTTTGTGTGTGTTAGGTTCATTCTGTGATAGCCCTATGGGGTACGATGTGGTCGGTCGTCAATCGGCATGATCCCCCCCCCTGGCGATCACACAAGGGTTTGAGCCGCGATAAGAGCCGCATCGTCAATGGCAGAAGTCTTGGCTCACAAAGGTCGACTGTTTACTGCAACATCACATTCTGCACGTATACGGGACGGGAACACAATCTAGAAAGAACGAGACTAAACATCGCTTGGAGCTACACACACAATCATCAATCGAAAAAAGGAAAGGACACAATCAATGACCCATTGAAATGACAGTCCAGACAACTAATCCACGGCTGATCTAGGTAGACATCGCCGATAGTCGGCGGGCCATCGAATCCATCAGTTGGCCTGTCAAGTCCTCCTGACCAGCACCTGTACGCACTCTCTTAGACTTCGGGTCCTCTGTGCTCTCGGCGTCGAAACTAGCACGACATTTCCGCGTCTCGTCCGATCTCCGATTCTCCTTGATAAGGTAATCCCTGCGGCTTTTTTCGGGGGTATCCTCCATGCCATAATCCTCATCGAACTGTATGCCATGCATGGGGTCATCTTCGCCTTGAGCCGGGCGATGGAGGACGTTTCATGGTAGCTGTCGATTCTGCTCGCTGAACGATTTAGCAAGAAGGGGGATACGATTCGCCGGCCATTTAGCGTGTCATACAGGCGGACGTGGCAATATTGTAAAGAGGAGCTCACTTGCTTGCGGCGAGTCTGAGAGGCCCGAAGACGACTCGGATAAATGAGAGATATCATCCTCACGTGCGTCGTCCGTATCATTACCCTCCAGATCAGCAGGTGTGTCGTCGAATAATTCTCGGGAATGCATCTGGCCTATATGTTGTGCCTGATCATGGGCCCAGTTTCAGCCGGCATTTTCATTGAGATAGTCGACTCTCCTCAGTGCCGGGGTGTCTTGCCGGCCTGATCCCCGATCACGGTAACAGTACACCATGAGATCCAGCGGGTCATCGTGCACGGGATTTGAAAAGAGCCAAGCTCTTACGGTTTCATCGCTGTCGATGAAGACATAATCCATGCTATCCAACTCTCGCATAGGAGACCTACGTAACCTTCAACACCCTGCGCCTGTAGAGGCAAGTATGTAGCCGGTTCGGTGGTGAGGGACGGATCTGTAAAACATAGCTGACATTCCACGCATGTCATAGGAATCCAACTCGGCAAAGACTACCCCATTGACATGAGGGGGACTCCAATGGAGTAAGTTATAGTTTTGGGGGACATTTACCTGATTCCTTTCAAACTGAGATCGTGCCAGACCACCTCGCGACGGCAGGACATAAACGATACCCAAGGTGTGCGGATGCCCAAGTAGCGCGCACCACTCTGTATCTCATAAGTCAGTAAGTAAAAACCTCAAACAGGCTGCTGATTTAGGAAGTTAGTAACCTGTGGGCCTACGGTTGGGTGCAGGGCGAAAACGCCCGGCAACAGGTTGGTTTTGGACTGCCGCGGCGCCATTATGCCGTGGATCAGGTAACATTTGGGCCTGTGCAGCGTCATTATCCGGTGGACATGAATCACGTACCATTTGTGGGTACACAGGATCTTTACCAGGTTGAACAGGTACATCCAGACCCGCCGCAGGAATATGACCTGGGGGAGCCTGTCCGAGGTGTCTGGCAGGAGGGACGTTGACTTGTGCAGCCGGTATGTTTGGACGAGCCGCACCCGGAGGAGCCTTTCTGGGTTGTCCGGCAGAAGCGACGTTGACCTGTGCAGCCGGTACGTTTGGAACAGCCGCAGCCGGGGGAGCCTGTCCGGGTTGTGCGCCAGGAGGGACATTGACAAATGCAGCTGGTAGGTTTAGACCAGCCGGACCCGGAGGAGCCTGTCCGTGTTGTCCAGCAGCAGCGACCTTGACCTGTGCAGCCAGTACGATTGGACCAGCTGCACCCGGAGGAGCCTGTCCGAGTTGTCCGTCAGCAGGGACGTTGACTTGTTCAGGCGGTACGTTTGGACCAGCTGCACCCGGAGGAGTCTGTCAGCGATGTCCGGCAGCAGGGACGTTGACGTGTGGAGCAGGTACGTTTGGACCAGCCGCACCCGGAGGAGTCTGTCCGAGTTGTCCGGCAGCATGGAGGTTGACTTGTGCACCAGGTACGTTTGGACCAGCCGCACCTGCAGGAGTCTGTCCGTGTTGTCCCCGAGGAGGGAGGTTGACTTGTGCAGCCGGTACGTTTGGACCAGCCGCACCCGGGGGAGCCTGTCCGTGTTGTCCGGCAGCAGCGACGTTTGGACCAGCCGCCCGAGGAGGAGGCTGTCCGAGGGGTCCGCCTGCCGGGACGTTGACTTGTGCAGCAGGTACCTTTGGATCAGCCGCACCCGGAGACGCCTGTCCACGTTGTCCGGCAGCACAGAGGTTGACTTGTGCAGCAGCTAGGTTTGGACCACCCGGACCCAGGGGTGTTAGGCGCCCGGACTCCCCGTAAGGATTTACAGGGCAAAGTTACCCTACCTTGATGCACGCGAACTAGCGCAGTCGGAATAACAGGTGACTTCTTTGAGAAGGTCACGTGTTCGACTCACACCCCCGTCATAGCTATTGCAACTACACAACGGATCGTTATCAGTCTCTACGCAAGCGCATGAGCCATGCAACTGACGGGTTTTCGCCGATTACTATCGAAGAAATATTTCTCTATCAGTAAGAAGTTGAACGGCGAGGTGCGAACGGTTGGATAAGAAGTTATGGCGCTTCAAAGATAAGCCGACCGACATATGTAGTCTGATATGTAAGACGTAAGCATATGATTACCCGGCATGAGAAATGTTGATCACAACATGACCGGAAGGAACGACTGGTATGATAGCGAGCCAGGCTGCATATACAGACCAAGTTCATATGGCATAAGAATCGAGAACCAGTAATTGGATGCAATTACTTGGGCAATGATTAAAGCCGAAGTCCTGTGCGAGAACTCAGGGTCAAACCGTGTTCGCACATTCACGGACACTAGCAGAAGTTGACAAAGGTACTTCGCTAGTATGATAGTTAGATGTACCCCTGGAAAGGGTATAAGAAGCGGGCAAGAGCCCGGAGTAGATAGAGATCAACAAGCACGGAGAAGAGATCTTATCAATATAATATGTTATCTACATTTTAATATCGTTACCAACACTTCGACGATCTACACCGAAGTGAATATTATATCTAGCCTACATTACTTGTGTCTTCTTAACGAGTTCTCCGATATAATTACGATCCTGGCCCTAGCTGTCGGAATACCTCACCCCGAAGCTTCCACCTAACAGTATATTCATAGTTCTCATCGTTACCGAGACGAATGTTTGGCAGAGACACTCATACTCCCAAACCCGAAAAGCCTTTCGAACCAAGACCATTGAGGACTGTCTCGATAGACGAAGTCCTCACTCCTACAACCGAATTAGGGACTCAAGAGCCCTACTACGAACCTTATTTCTGGTGGACAAACCCAGAAAACACCGTTACCCTTGAAGATATCGCCACACTATACCAATCCCAGTACGGAGAAAACTTTGCCCACCCCAAACCCTCGGAGAAATCAAACTCCATTTGGTACACCCCGTACCCAAAGGACGATCAACACTCAAGTCAGTGTTTTGAGATACCGATAGCTTGGGGAGGAAACAAAAGATAAGTATCCTTATAGAGACCACTAAGATGGCTTCTGACCCCAAAGTGCCTGAAGCCATGGAATGGCTATCAGAAGAGACCCCTGAAGGAGAATGACAAGACGAATTGTCCCAGGACACAGCCCCGAGCGTGGAAACCGACAGCACTCGACTAGCTCGGTCACACTCGGGAGGCCCCGGGCCCCGATCCCCAAGCCTTGGAATAGGCTTCTTAGTCAAGCACCGAAGCAGACGACAAAGAAGCTCGAAGAGCCCAGCCCCCACCAGCGATTCTGTCATCACAGGACGGATTGAAAGCTTGGACAGAATCCTGGGCCGATTCGATCCCACACTCAAAGAAAGCCGAGATGCAAGGCATCTATCCTTCAACTCCCTACCAGCCGAGGTTCTAACCATGGCCCATGAATTGCTGAAAGTCAAATCGCGGTTGAGGTCTGGTGCCCAAATTGTTGGACAGGAACTCAACCGAATGGACGAACCGGTACGGATCCGGGACCAAGAATCCCAGAAAGTCCAGGAAAGCTTCGCCTCCACGGTAGCCGAAAGGCTGGGCGAAACCGATGATAGACAAGCCAGACACGAGGCTGTCACATCCCAGCTACACGACACGGTACAAGGAACGGAAGCTCAGTCATTACACCGAGACCTACTCCTAGACCAGGAAATCATTCTGTTGAATGCGCAGCACAAAAGGGAGCTGGAAAATCATGAGATAAGTCTTAACCTCATGAAGCAAGAAATGATAGAGAGCCAGTTGGCAGAGAAGGCACGGGATGGAGAGATCGAGGAGCTGAAGGCAATGGTGCAAACCTTAATGGGGCAGGTTAAGGGAAAAGGCAAGGTGTCAGAACCGACACCAGAGGCGTCTGGGGCGGATGGAGGAAGACCACCACCACCACCACCACGACACGGAGCAGCAGGAGCTCCAGGCGGAGGCGGGGGAGGAGACCCCGATGATGATGGAGAAGGATCTGGTAGGAAGCCAGATGAGGGTAGGAAAGGAAGACGGGACGAGAGACCCGCACCCCAGCCAGAAGGAAACCACTATGACGCCGAAAACGACGAACAGTTTAACCTGTTCTCACGGGTCATGGCCAACGACTTGGGACAACGATCGAGAGTCCCAGCAGAACCCCCTGCCATGTTTAGGCACGAGAAACACCAAGATATCCGCATGTGGTTAATGACATGCACTGATTACTTTGGTCGAAACAGTTGGCAGTAGGAGGACGAGGCACAACGAATCCGATACGCCATAAGCCGAATGGATGGGAAAGAAGTCGCACCGTTCGCGTTGACCTACCGATGACAAATGACCTGGGAAATAGGTTATACAAGACAAGAAGGATACGAGTTCTGGCATGGTTTTGCAGAACAAGTCCTGCGACGCTTCGGACCTACCCATGAAGCGGAAAAATCCCTCAGAGAAATGGGTCCGGTCAAATATCGCGGTGATGTCGCCAAATTCTTGATGGAAATGGAAAATCTCAATATCCATGCAAGAGTCACCGGGATAGCCTGGAGAAAAATGATTGAAGACGAACTTCCCATTGAAGCATTGCGACGGCTCTCACACAGAGAATATGTCGACGATGGGGAATGGTTAGAAGCAGTCAGGACCGTAACCCCAGCGGAAGAAGATTTCAAGGAAAGAAAAGATCTTCGAGGAGGCGGTCCCTCCGGCGCAACACGAGGCGAAAAACGGAAATTCGAGGATTCGAAGCCCACGGTTGCCGCAAAGCGGGTAAAAAAGCAGTACACGGCTAAGGAAAAGGCGGAATACCAGAAGAAAAAGGCTGGGGAAAGAAAGGTGAAGAAAGAAGAGTCAGTGGCACCGACAGGGGAGGTTAGACATACGGTGTGGTCGGAAGCACACCAGGGCGTTGACCAGAAATTTGTCGATAAACGGAAATCTGACAACGAATGCACGTGATGTGGGATGAGGAACCATCTTTGGAAACACTGTCGAAAACCGATACAAGTATCGGCGGTGTATCGAGGGCAATCAAAGCCCAAACGACCATCGGCATTGGCGCCAAAACGACGCCCCCAGGTAGCCACTGTTGCCGTTGATGGCAAGGGAGAAAGCTCAAAGCGAGCGGTGCAAAGGCCCCCAGCATGGGTCTTGGACGATGACGACATTTTATAAAAGGTCATCCGGGTACAGACCACCACGGTGATCGGGTAGTGAGGTTGCCGCCTCCAATCGAAAGACCTGCGGCGTAGTCGGTGACGAGATCCCACCGGAAGGCTAAAAGACCAAAGGATCGCGGTTGCCAATTTACCTCCAAAATTGGGTAGTCGGTGCTTACCACGGGAGCTATAAAAAACTACAAGTGAAGAAAGCGGTCGAAGAGACCAAAAGGGAAAAAGAAGATTACCATTAGTCGGAACGGAACTTGAGTTGCACGACACGTGTGAGGAGGGTCGAAATCCAGGGCAACCTGACTTTCTCTCCGTGTAAAAAAGCCGGGCAGATAGAAGCTGGGGGCACCTCTATTGGGCACAAGGTTCATGCCCGACGAATGGTGTCCGTGGGGGTCTCGGGAGTGAGACCAAACTCGAAGGCGGAGGTAAGGTGGACTCGTCACAGGGGACAGTCTCATATGAGGGCTAAGACGACGATAAAGGACCGCGCATCCTAGTCGCGAACTCGAGAGGTACTCTAGTGAACCACCACTCCTGTGATATGGGAACTCCTCGGCAGGAGGTAAAGACCGCTAGTAGTGGGCTGCCCGATATCAAAATATTAGACACTTATTGTAAAGGTTTGTCTGAGGAGGCTTTAAGAGCCGAAACTGCGCAGGCCCGGTAACAAACCCCCACATTACTTGAAACTGCGACGATGAAAAGATTTCATCATGAATCGAGCGAGAGCTCTAGACCTATTAAAAAACCAAAACATTACGCCTGCCCTGAGGGGAAGGTATTTATTGAAATTAAAGGACGAAAACACGCAATAAACGTCCTCCTAGATTCTGGTTCAAACATCTTTCTCTTGAACCAAGATACCGCACGACGGCTTGAAATCCCGATCGAAGCTAGGGATTCACCGTTAAAAATTACCACCTTCGATGGCGAAACCGCGCCTACCGGAGGACTATTCTATACCCACCCTATTCTCCTAGAAATCGGTGTCAACTGTCACCGAAGTATGATATCCTGCGAAATTGCGAATGCAGGAAGGTATCATTTAATCATACCCTTTGGGTGGTGGCATGATGAGCACCCCCTTAAAAATATCGCGGACCCACGTAAGTGGGCCTTTGGAGAAGCAAGGTGCCACGCTCATATCTAAGATAAAGCGGCGGCGGATATGTTTGAATTGGATGAAACTGTGGCTTATGATATGGAAGCACAGTACGTAGGAAGGATAGAACGGGAAGATGAAGGAGGGATACAGTTGGAGACGCTGCCAAAACCATATTGGAAGTATAAGGAGCTTTTTGAAGAGAAAAAAGCAAATATGTTGGCGCCTCGAAGGACTTTCGATCACGCCATCAACCTTAAAGCAGGGGCCAAACCCCCATGGGGTCCGATCTACCCAATGTCAGCGCACCAGTTGAACGAGCTGGATAAATACCTCAAGAAAATGATGGCTGAGGGAAAGGTAGCTGACAGCGAATCCCCTTATGGCGCTCCAATCCTCTTTGTTCCGAAACATGATGGAAGTCTACGGCTGTACCTAGATTATAGGAACCTCAACAAATTGACAATCCTGAATAAATATCCCCTACCACTGATGGATGAACTCCGAGACCGCATTGCGGGCGCAAGAGTGTTCACAAAGCTCGACCTAAAAGATGGATATCATCTTGTTCGAATGAGGAAAGGCGATGAACACAAGACTGCTTTTCGTACACGATACGGACAGTACGAATACAAAGTCATGCCTTTTGGGCTCGTTAACGCTCCCGCAACATTTCAGACAATAATGAACAAAATCCTGAGGGAATTCTTGGACCACGGGGTGGTCGTCTATCCAGACGATATCTTAATATACTCCGAAAATATGGACGACCATGTCAAATTAGTCCAAAAAGTCCTTGACTGGCTCGAGCAACACGACTTAGCAGTTTCGTTGAAAAAGTCGGCGTTCCACCACAAGGAAGTTGAATTCCTAGGATATATTGTCAAGACGAGCGGAGTCACCATGAGTGATGGAAAAGTGAAAAGCGTCCAAAACTGGGCACCCCCGAGGTCGGTTAAAGAAGTCCAAATTTTCATTGGATTCGCAAACTTTTATCGAAGATTCATCAAAGATTTCTCAAAGGTTTGCAAGCCAATAACCGAGACGTTGAAGGGAAACCCGAAGGATTTTCACTGGGGAAGAGAGCAGGGAGAGGCGTTTGAGGAGTTGAAGAAGAGGTTCACAACAGCACCAATTTTATCGCATTTTTACCCAGGGAGAAGAACGGTGGTCGAGACAGACGCAAGCGATTTCGCGCTAGGATGCGTGCTATCAGAATACCAAGGAAGACGGCTTCACCCAGTGGCTTTCCATTCTTGAACATTGAACAGCGCTGAAAGAAATTACGAGATACATGACAAGGAACTTCTCGCAATAATGGAGGCGTTCAAAGAATGGAAAAGATACCTCTGGGGGGAAGAAGAACCCGTGACGGTATATACGGACCACCAAAATTTACAATCCTTTCTGACCAAAAAAGTCTGGAACCAGCGACAAATTAGACGGGCACAGGAGTTGACGAATTACAACTTTAAAATAGTCTATCGGCCGGGAAGTAGGGGCGGGAAACCCAACGCGTTAAGTAGACGGCCGGAGTACCGTCCTGAGGAGGGAGATCGTCACAGTGAACAGTCGATTTTGAAGTCGGAACATTTTCAAATTTCCGTGATTCATCAAAAACGAAACGCGGTGACAGCTCTCGTCCCAGAAAACCGCGAACATACAAGTCTCAGGATAATGAAACTTTCAAATAAGGCTTTAATCCCGACGAAAGGATCACGGTTTGCCGCCGGTCATGACATCTACGCCTTCACAGACGGCCTGGTACCAGCAAAAGGACAGACAATGGTGGAAACCGGTATTGCGATAGGACTGCCGGAAGGAACCTATGGAAGGCTAGCCGCAAGAAGTGGTATGGCTAGCAAGATGGGAATAGCAGTAGGTGGTGGTGTAATAGAGGCAGATTACACCGGAGAAGTCAAGGTCATACTTCGAAATCATGGCCAAGTGGACTGCGTATTTAAGGCAGGAGATCAGATAGCACAACTCATAATTGAGAAAGTTGCCAACGCCGACGCCGTGGAAGTAGACGATCTGGGGACAACCGAGCGAGGGAAGGCCGGCTTTGGGTCAAGTGATCTGAACCTCAAGCGATCGATTACGGCTAAAGAAGAAGGAGTCAAAATATGTTTCCTTCACGCAGACTCAAGCAGTAACGAATTCTTTAGCGCGGCGGACATCAACCATCACCCTCTGTTGACAAGAGAAAGAGAAATGTTATCAAGCGCTCATGTCAATGCAGCCCTGACGCGAACAATGAACGATTCATTTCTGGACAAGATTAGGATGGCTGGTAAGGAGGATGAGAAGTGGCAGGACCGAGGCCGTGAACTGGTTAAGTTAAGAGAAAGCGGGGAAAGGATGCCGGACGAATGGATAGAAAAGGACTCGTTACTATATTACAAAAATCGTTTGTACATCCCCCAGGACGAAGCCCTTCAAACGGAGATAGCCCAAGGCTGTCACGACTCATTAGTAGCAGGGCACTTCGGACAGGAGAAAACGATCAAGATAGTAACAAGGGACTTTTACTGGAAACAACTCGCAGATTGGATCAGAGACTATGTACGATCCTGCGACGAATGTCAACACAGTAAATCCCCACGGCATGCTAAGTACGGATTGCTTCAACCTTTAGAAGTACCTTATGCCGCCTGGTCCTCCATATCGACGGACTTCATCACCCAACTACCGGAATCGCAGGGTAAGACCCAGATCATGGTAGTAGTAGACCGATTCACGAAGATGGCTCATTTTATCGGCCTCCACGAAAAAGCGACCGCAAAAGACGTTGCGGATACTTTCCTTCGGGAAGTATGGAAACTTCATGGATTGCCGACGGAAATTATATCGGACATGGACGGGAAGTTTTCCGGCGAATTTTGGGAATCATTGTGCAAGATGCTAGGAGTTAAGAGGCGCATGTCGACGGCTTACCACCCTCAAACTGACGGACAAACGGAATGGACCAACCAAGTGCTGGAAGGTTACTTACGAACATTTGTCAACTACGATCAGAACGATTGGTACCAACTATTGCCGTTAGCAGAACACGCCTACAACAACTGGGCGACCAACGCACACAAAATGACCCCATTGTTCGCCAACTACGGTTTTCACCCACAAACGGAGTGGATGAAGGAGAGAGAAGCTCATAACCCTGGGGCGACAATGTATGCTCACTGGATGCAGGACATACATCGACAGGCGAGACAAACTCTAGAAAACACCCGAGAATCGATGAAGAAATATTACGACCGCAAAGCGACGGAACAACCCAGCATCGAGGTAGGCGACTTGGTAATGTTGAATGTGAAAAACATATGTACCAAACGACCCTCGAAGAAGTTGAGTCCGAAACTCTATGGCCCGTTCAAAGTGTTAGAAAAGAAGGGAAGTCGGGCATACAAGTTAGAAATCTCGCCGAGGTGGCAAATTCATCCTGTGTTTCATGTTTCCCTGCTGGAACCCTACCGAGCCTCGAACCGACCAAATCGCGAACAACACCCACGAGACCCTGAAGACATTGAGCGAGATTTAGAGTGGGAAATAGAACCGATCGTCAAAAGCGAAATCATTTCCGACACGCGAAAGGTTCCAGGAAGGAATAAACCGATGAAGGACCTTCAGTATTTTGTGAAATGGAAAGGCTGAGCGGAGGACGAGAATACTTGGGAGCCACCCGAAGGTATGATGAACGCGCAGGAAGAGGTGGAAAGATTTCATAGAGAGAACCCGGAGATGCCGGGTCCGGGAGAGGTCGAGTGACATAAGAAAGGTTTTCCATCAAGTGGACAAGTAAACGCAGCTGGTTTTTACCCCTACGATGTGGAGCTCGAGATGGAAGATAGATTGTATAATAGACATAGAGTATTCGGGACGAAAACTTCGAAGAGGGGAGCTCGTGTTAGGCGCACGGACTCCCCGTAAGGATTTACAGGGCAAAGCAACCCTCCCTTGACGCACACGAACTAGCGCAGTCGGAATAACTCGTGACTTCTATCAGAAGGTCACGTGTTCGACTCACACCTCGTCATAGTTATTGCAACTACACAACGGATCGTTATCAGTCTCTACGCAAGCGCATGAGCCATGCGACCGAGGGGTTTTTGCCGATTACTATAGAAGAAATATTTCTCAATCAGTAAGAAGTTGAACGGCGAGGTGCGAACGGTTGGATATGATGTTATGGCGCTTCAAAGATAAGCCGACCGACATATGTAGTCTGATATGTAAGACGTAAGCATATGATTACCCGGCATGAGAAATGTTGATCACAACATGACCGGAAGGAACGACTGGTATGATAGCGAGCCAGGCTGCATATACAGACCAAGTTCATATGGATAAGAATCGAGAACCAGTAATTGGATGCAATTACTTGGGCAATGATTAAAGCAGAAGTGGTGTGTGAGAACTCAGGGTGAAACGGTGTTCGCCCATTCACGGACACTAGCAGAAGTTGACAAAGGTACTTCGCTAGTATGATAGTTAGATGTACCCCTGGAAAGGGTAAAAGAAGCGGGCAAGAGCCCGGAGTAGATAGAGATCAACAAGCACGGAGAAGAGATCTTATCAATATAATAAGTTATCTACATTTTTATATCGTTACCAACACTTCGACGATCTACACCGAAGTGAATATTATATCTAGCCTACATTACTTGTGTCTTCCTAACGAGTTCTCCGATATAATTACGATCGTGGTCCTAGCTGTCGGAATACCTCACCCCGAAGCTACCACCTAACAGGGGGAGCCTGTCCGAGTTGTCCGGCAGCTGGGACGTTGACTTGTTCAGGCGGTACCTTTGTATCAGCCACACCCGGAGGAGTCTGTCTGCGCTGTCCGGCAGCAGGGACGTTGACTTGTGCAGCAGGTATGTTTGGACCAGCCACACCCGGAGGAGCCTGTCCGAGTTGTCCGGCAGCATGGAGGATGACTTGTCCAACAGGTAAGTTTGGACCACCCGGACCTGGAGGAGTCTGTCCGTGTTGTCCAAAAGCAGGGACGTGCACTTGTGCAGCCGATAAGTTTGGACCAGCCGCACCCGGAAGAGCCTGTCCCAGTTTTCCACCTGCCGGGACATGGGCTGGGGGAGGATTTGGAGGAAGTTGACCTCCGTTCCCTATAGTCGTCGCAGCCCCTCACTGATTTGGGGCCCCTGGCGGTGGTAACGATCCGTGCACAACGACCTGCTCAGGTGGGATTACGGGACTTGGCACAATCATTTTGCCTTTGTTATTTGTGTCATCCAACTTCCGTCAACTGTCCTTAACCAGTTCCTCGACTGCCTCCTCGAGATCCTCTAGACGATGCATATCATTGGCTGCCACTGCAGAGATGATGAGATCGCAAGCAGGACGCAAGGTCCTCATGCCTGTGCATATTGGCAGGAAGTCGGCGTCCGGGAAATTTTTGTCTGTTCGCCCTGCTGGCGCAAGGACTCCGGCATTTTGCATGAATACGTACTGCATGTTGATATTTTGCGCCATATCCGTTCACGGTTTGTTTATATTGATAGTTGATTTGCAGATTCTAGTCTTGTGAATAGAGAGCATTTTGTGGATGTTGTGGATGTTGTGGATGTCGGATCATCCTTGGTATGAACTAGCTGCTGTCGTAATCAACCCACATTATATATACAACTCTCAGACATTCAAGATGGTTTGAAAGAATCATGAATTGTTTGAATTGTTTTCAAGAATTAAGATGCATCAAGAACTGACAGTCGGGAGTCCATTAGTGTTTCAGTCGTTTCCTGTGAACGCAAGATGATAACTAGCTGATACCACGTGACGTGGCAACCCACAACGCTAAACCTGTTCGACCGCTAGTCATATATCAGTGTGCATAGCGCTATGCCCACCATCTCCAGTCATCCGCACTCGTGAACATCGAGACGACAACAACATCACACGACTATCACCCAGACTGGACTCCTGAAATCGGCGGCGCCGAATTCCATTATGCCGGTTCAATGTTCATTTTGTCGCAAAAGATACGAGTGTGCAGGGGCAAACGAGACACACTTGCGAAGTGCGCATCCAAATCTGGATATCGTACTCGCATTCAGCATGCCGAATCAGCCTGCGGACATGCTTACCAACCGGGTGCCCGCCCTATCTGACGCCAACGAACCCATCGAACACTCCGATTCAGACTACGAATCAGATCCTGCAGGAGATAAAGCCGGTAGTGAGCGCGACGCACCTGACGAGACACTTAGGCGGGAACCCGAAACAGAAGCACTGGAGGACAACTCGTACCCAGTCACTGCGGAACAGGAGGATTATCCGGGCGCTAGGGACGGCATTGGAGTGGTTAAAGAGTATAATGAAGCATGCAGGGATTTGTGCGAGAACCCATGGGCTCCGCTTGCTTCTGCACAAGGTTTCAAACCTGCATCCTGGTTCATTGAGAGCAAAGCCTGAAAGACACGGATTAACGATTACTTTTCGAATGGTATCGGAAACTCGACATCTGTCGGCTATAGCTCTATGCATACGTTCGAGAATCGTCTCCCACACTTGGATCCGTATAGCCCCTATCTGCAATGGTTGGAGGGACATGTCGAGGACGGTCAGACAACATTAGGATTCTTCTATCGCAACGTCCTGGACTGCCTGAGATATCTTCTTCGCCAGATAGCCTATCATGAAGACTTGGTCGATGCGCCCCGCAATGAATATGACCAGAGAGGACAGAGAATTTATGCAGAAATGCATACGGCTGACTGGTGGTGGGACCTCCCAGTACTGCTGCGTAGTCTCTTTTATGTCAAAGCATACTAATAGATCGCAGCAAACACTCCCAGAAGGGGCGACTGTGGATCCAATCATTGGGATGTCAGATCAGACGAATCTCACAAACTCCTCCGGAGACGAGAAAGCAGGGCTGGTTTATATGACGATTGGAAATCTTCCGTCGACAATACGTAACTGACTTGGATCAATGGGGATTCTGCTTCGTGGGCTATTGCCCATTCCGCCCAAGCTCGCAAAGTCCTCTAGGGCCGACAAACTCCAGAGACTGATAAATGCCGACACACTCCGTGGCGTATCCGAACTCATTCTGCCACCATTAAACGGTGCGGCGCGGGAGGGCGCCCCTATTGATTGTGCTGACGGCAAGATCCGGAGATGCTTCCCGATAATGTCATGGTGGATTGCGGACCATATGGAAAACGTTACCCTACACGGGATCAAATCCAACGCCTGTCCTAAATGTGAGGTGCCTCCAGAAGAATTAGGAAGCCGAGCCGGCTACCATCGTGCTAGAGATTACACAAGATACCAACGCTACGAACGCGAAAACCCGTCCCTAGATTCCGAGACCCACGACGGTGCTCACGCTCGCTACACGAATGAAACTCATGGTATCAAGAGGGGGCAAAACCTTTTTCAAGGACTTGTGAGAGTTTCGACGCCTGATCTGCACAGCCGGATATGCTCCATAAAATATATCTAAGACTCTTCAAGCACATGATTGACTGGATTCAGGGATTTCTCAAAAAGCATGCGCGACAGCAGGCCTTCGACGACGCCTGGAAAGCTTTGCCCCCTTACCCGGGATTCATTGTCCCCAAAAAGGCCTGCATGGAGGTTACGCAGTGGCAAGGAAAAGAGATGTGGAATCTCGGGCGTTGTTTGTTGGGAGTTCTCGCTCTGGCGTTGAGACAGCCTGATAGTAGGCAGGTGCACCCCTTCAGACGTGCGCTCACCTGTGTCAGGTCACTCCTTGACTTGACCATGATGGCTCAATACCGAAGTCACACACCCGAGACAATATCTTATATCGAAGAATATGCGACGCAGTTCCACGAGATGAAGCATATCTTCTGGGAGTTTCGCATATCCAAACGGACGCAAGAGAAGGCTGATGAGTTGCACAAGGAGCTGCCTCGTCAGAGAGCCCAGATGAGGGACCAAGTGTCCCCATCCCAATGGCGCCGGATCCGTGACGACAATCATGAAGAAGAGAACGACCAATGTATGGAATTGATACATTGCGAATCTAATTTCAACTTTGTTAAGATGCATCTCATAAGTCACTTTCGCAATCACATCTACATGTTCGGCAATATTCCCATGTATTCTACCGAGTATGGAGAATTCGCATATCAGGAGCAAATCAAGGATGGATGGCGACGCTCAAATAAAATCGACGCAGCACGATCGATACTAAGCAGCTACGGTTGACAACATGCGATCCGCATGAGAATTTGGAATTTGGAATTCCTTCCACGTGCTGGAGCTGATTTACCAGCTGAGGTAGTAGAACATTTAGAGAAGACCAGGCCCGCGCCAACCCCACGAGCCCATCGCAGGATTCTGAAGGCACGTCGTGATAATATCCACGACGTCGTGAATTTTGGCAGAGTATGCGATATATCGCCGGAGATGATTTGTCGGGAATTGATACGATATAGCCGACTGAGCCTGCCTCCCCAGCGCCGACTGCCGCAAAATCCGGCGATACTTTGAGCTTTGCCGCTGGAACTACTGACGCAACCGGAGATCCCGGTGCTTCCGTTCCAGGAGTCAGGTGTTTACGACATACACAGGGCCCGATTCACGGGTGCTCGACTCTTCCGTAACCAGACCAGTCGGAACGATTGCGTTTGGATACAGCCTGGTGGGGAGAATGTGTATGGTGCGCTCAGGGGTCGTCTCCCCGCAAGCCTCATAGCTCTGTTCAAAGTCCCATCGGGCTACATGCAGCAGGATATGGTCTATTGCCTCGCCGGGGTTCAATTCATGACCCTGGTCGACTCCGGACGACCGTCGGACGTACACGGTCTGGTAACGATTCAGCTCCGAGACGTTACCAGAGATCTCACAATTGTGGATATCGGGACGATCATAGGCCTCGCGCATCTGATACCGGAGACAGAGCGGCGCTGGCTTGTCAACAGTGGGATCAATTTACGCCCGTTTAACGAGATCTATTAGGATCACAGAGGGGGCTTGTATAATAAAATATACTCGGGGAGCGACGTAGCGGACATGAGGGCTACATCGCTCCCCGACGGAGATGTAGCGTCACGATCACGACTAGACGCTAAACCTGTATAATAGAGACGTATATAGTAGAGATATAGACATAGAGGAATAGAATCATCTAGAAACAAACCAATTATCCACGATAGTACTAGTAGGAGGCACACCGGCCCGAATGACTAGGGTGATATTGGCGGCAAGTTGTTATGACCATGCCCGGAAGCAGAAGGAAACGGGGGTACCTTGGGGAGGCGTCCGAATGCTGCGGAGATGCGAGGCAGGAAAAGAGACGTCAGGACGTGAGATAAGGGGGGGGAGACGAGCAGGACATGTGGGGTGGCGGCGGAGTGTGGTTAAGGTCCGACGTCACGTCAGGACGCAATCGGTGTTGGGAATGGAGGCTGGACTCTGGGGACCCAGAGGACGGAAAAACGACGTCGCATGCGTCCGGACGTGGCGCCCCTGCCTCAGACGCAGGATTAATTTTTCCTGATGTGGCCGAAACCTCATCTTGTACCCCTGTTGCTTGGTTTAACCTAATTCTCAAGTCATTTGTTGGTGATAGGTTAGCCCAAACGGGGCGACCCCCTTTCCATCCATTCGGCCTAGGGCGTATTGGATTCATGGGGCCTCCTGCTTCTACTACCCCTGATTTCGGTTGTAGTAATATTCGCATGATAATAGGCATATGCCAATATCTTGGTACTTCTCATTCTTAAATAGGGCAGGGGGTTCCGCTGGGACTCTTGACCGTAGTCCCATGGGGTCGGCCATGACTCGTGATACCAGTGTAAACTATTCGTCATCTCCTGCCTCATTGTCGGCTTGTGGCCGAGGTGCTGGTCTCTTATCTCGTCTTCCTTTCGGACTCTTTCTTTCCTTCCTCCCAGGCCCTTCCCATTTATCATTGGGGTCTCCTCCTCTGCCTGGTGCCCCGCTGCAAGTCTTCATGATGGTGGTGTTAGGTTCCCTCCACCTGCTCCTGAGGCTGCTGGCATCGGAGATGACACCATTCCCTTTCCCTTTACATGTTCTATCAATGTTTGTACCATGGCTTTGAGCTCTGAGATCTCACCATCTTGGTCCTGTTGAATTTCCCAGTGCTCTTGCAGCTCTTGCTTCATGAGGTTGAGACTTATTTCATGTTGAGCAAGTTCTCGCTGGTTTGGGCCTTCAATCGAACTATTTCTTGGTCCAGCTGATGGTCCCAGTGCATCGATTGCACACCTGTCCCTTGTACTGTCTTGTGGAGCTGGGATATGACAGCCTCATGTCTAGGCTGCCTATGATCGGTTGCTCACAGTGGTTTGGCGACATGGGAGGTGAACCTCTCCTGAACCTTGTGGGATTCTTCTCCTAGAATCCCAATTTGATCATCTTTTCAGTGCAGTTCCAAGCATTCAATCTGGGGTCCAGATTTCAATTGTGTCTTGACTTTAAGGAGCTCCTGGGCCATTTGTATTACTTCGGCTGGTAAGGAACTAAGGGCGAGGTGCTGATCATTTGGCTTTCTAAGAGCTGGGTGTCACATGGTCAGAAGATCTTCTCTAGGTGTTCAATCGCCATACGCATGATAGGAGTGGGAATAGGTTCCAGGGTTCTTGCCCCTACTTGTCTGGTTTGTTGCTTTGCCAGAAACCCCAACCGGAGGCCAGGGGAGAGTACTGCTAGGTTGGCCAATTGCGACCTGGCCTGTTGGGTATGGGTTGATTCCACCCTGGGGCCGTAGACTGGGACAACTTAGCCCTTCCTCTTGCTAGTATTCCAACAACTCCAGCGCCTTGGGGTTAGAAGCCATTTCTCAAGACTTCTTTTTGTGGGAAAGTTATCTTTTATTTCCTCCCCACACGTCTGGTATCTCAAAGTCTGGGCTTGAACGTATGACGTCGCTATAGTACCCGACGTATCAGATCAGCCCTATTTCCTCATAACCTTTGTAGCCTATAAAGTCTTTGCCATCACAATAACAATACAAGGTGGCAAGGTTTTCAGTTGTAATAACGTGTTCTGGGTTTGTCCAGAAAGTGTAGGTTTTGTGATAGGGTTCTTCTGTCCCTAATTGTCCTATGTAGGTAGGTAGGTAAACTTGCTATTGTTTGGGTTTGTAGGGGTCTTGGTTGAAAGAGTGTCTCGGGTTTGGGAGTATAAGTGTCTCTGCCAAACATCTGTCTCATTAGGGATGACAAATATGAATATAGTGCTAGGTGGTAGCTTCAGGGTGAGGAATTCTGACAGCTGGAACTGTAATCATTGTTATATGGTAGAACTTATTTAGAGGACACGAGTAATGTAGACAAGATATAAAGGAGTACTTGTTGTAGATCATCGAAGTATTGGTAACCATATGGTAGAAAACTTATTATATTGGTAAGATCTTTTCTCACTGCTTGTTCTTTAATATCAGCTAAGATGCTTGGATATGTATATTCCGCGTCTGAGCAATCCCAGTATGCATGGTAACTCTATACTAACTCAGTATCTGACTAATCATGCTCCGAACATCACGTGGGTGTGAACACCCGTAGATCCTGAAAACTTTCTACCACACCTTCTTGCTCCAATGGTCAACTTATCTGTCTGAGCTTCAATTTCTCCTGATGGTGTGGAAACCACGTCAGGTGTCAGCTCATCCGTTTATCTGTTGACTGTAGTGGTTACAAATTATCTTGCCCTTGTAGTTCTGGCAGGTTGTCTAACTGATGAGACAGAAAAGGGCTACTGCTCTTTCAATGGTTCCGGAGAGAATTTAACTTGCGACCACAAGTCATATTCTCGTTCACCGGCTTCAAATGACTTGTCAACGGGATCGCTGCTATGGGCTGTTTCCCTCAGACTCCATCTTCTACCAACATATTCTTTGTGGATTCACCTGATCCACTTACTGCGCCTAGTAACCTCCTTGATACCCTACGTGTCGTTGTAGGTAAGAGGGGACTAACTTGCCCGCAAATAGTCCCGCTACCTTCAACCCACTCTCGTGACTCTCTGTCTTCAAGTGTCTGTAACTATATGCGGCTCCCCCCTATTCACCTCATTCCACTTGCATATGATGCCCGACGGTCTCCCCTCATATATCCTGTGAACAGGTTCCTTTCGGGCTGACCGCCGCGACGTATATGGTGCTATAAGACTCGTTCCAATCATGGCGCTCTTTGGTGTTGGGACGAAATAACCAGCTGTCTGCAGGCGACACGCCGTCCCAATGGTGGGGCAGGAGCAGGGTGTTATCTTTATTCTTCAAAGTTCGTGCACGTTAAGGTACAGTAACTGTGCCTCCTAAATCCTTTGGGGGAGTCCGTGCGCCCACCAGCGGTAACAAACCCCCAGATCACCCAAAGCCAACCACGAAGAAATCATTTTATCAAGAAACTGGTGAGAGCACAAGCCCTACCAGAAAGGCTAATCAATATGCCTGCCCGGGAGGCTGTGCATTTATCAAGATCCAAGGACGAAAACAGCTGATTAAAGTCCTTTTAGACTTTGGTTCAAACATCTTTCTGTTGAACTAAGAAACGTACAACGGCTAGAAATTCAGACTGAAGCTAGGAATTCTCCGTTAAGAATTACAACTTTCGATGTTGAAACAGCGCCTACTGAAGGTACATTGTATACCCATCGTTTTCTGCTGGAAATTGGTGCTAATAGTCACCGAAGCCTGATATCCTGTGAAATTGCCATCGCAGGAAAATATGAATTAATTATTCCGTTCAGGTGGTGGCATGATGAGCACCCTCTGAATAATGTAGGGAACCTAAAGAAGTTGGTATTTGAAGATACGAAATGCGAGGCTCATGGAGAAGATGAAGCAGTGGCCAATCGATTCAAGAAGGACAAGACTGTGGCTTACGATGAAGAAGTTCAGTACGTGGGAAAAATAGAATGTGAAGAGGAGGGGGGAATATAGTTGGAAGACCTGCCATAACCTTACTGGCAGTATAAGGAGCGTGTTAAAGAGAAAAAAGCTGATATGTTGGCACCTCGATAAACCTTTGACCACGCCATCAATCTCAAGAAAGGCGTCGAACCTCCCTGGGAACCAATTTACCAGATGTCGGCACACCAGCCGAATGACCTGGACAAATATATAAAGAAAATGCTGGCACAGGGCAAAGTCGGGGGTAGCAAATCCCCATATGGGGCACCAATCCTTTTCGTTCCAAAACTGAATGGAAGTCTACTACTACACGTGGACTATGGGAATCTCAACAAGCTAACAATCGCGAACAGGTACCCTCTACCCCTCATGGACCAACTCCAAGACCGCGTTGCCAGACCCACAGTGTTTACGAAACTTGAAGTGAAACACTGATATCCTCTGATTCGAATGAGAAATTATGATGAACATAAGACAGCCTTTCGAACAAGATACGGACAGTACTAATACAAGATCATGCCTGTCAGGCTTATAAATGCTTCTGCAACCTTTCAGACAATGATGAACAAAATGCTAAGGCAATTCTTGAACCAGGGAGTAGTCGTCTCCCTAGATAATATCCTTATATACTCCGAGAATATGGAAGACCATATCAAACTGGTCCAACAGGTCCTAGACCGACTTGAACAACATGACTTACCAGTCTCGTTAAGGATGTTGGTGTTTCATCAGGAAGAGGTGGAATTCCTAGAGTACATTGTTAAGACAAGCGTAGTGACCATGAGTGATAGAAAAGTAAAGAGCATCCCAGACTATGCCCACCCGAGATGGGTGAAAGAAGTGCAAATCCTCATTGGTTTCGCAAACTTTTATCAGCGATTTATAAATCATGTCTCCAAAGTTTGCAAACCTATCACTCAATGGGTAAAGGGGAACCCTAACATTTTTACTGGAGAAGAGAACAGGAGAAGGTGTTTGAAGTGTTGAAAAAGAGGTCTATGATGGCACCAATTTTATTGTATTTTGACCCAGGAAGGAAGATGGTGGTCGAGAGAGACGCCAGCGATTTTGCACTCGGATGGGTATTGTCTCAATACTAACTAAGATGACTTCCCTCAGTGGCATTTGATTCTTGAAAATTGAATAGCGGTATGAGGAATTCCGAGATACATGGTAAACAGTTACTTACAATAATGGAGGTGTTTAGAGAATGGAAGGGAATACCTCATGGGCGAAGAGGAACTGGTGATGGTATACACTGACCACCAAAACCTACTGTCCGTTTTGACCAAAAGGTCTTGCATCAGCGAGAGATTCGATGGGCACAGGAGTTAACCAATTACAACTTCAAAATAGTATACCGACAGCGAAGCTGGGGGAGAAGGCCAGGTGCACTAAGCAGACGGCCAGAGTACTGTCCTGAGGAGGGAGCTCATCACTGTGAACAGTCAATTTTGAAAGCTGCACATTTTGAAACTTCAGTAATTCATCAAATGCATAGCGCAGAGACAGCCCTCTCCCCCAAAAACCATGAGTCACCAAGCCTGAGAATAATGAAACTCTCAAGCAAGCCAATAATTGCAACAAATGAATGACCATTCGCGGCCGGACATGACATATCTGCTCTGACAGCGGGACTTATACCAGCAAAGGGACTGGTAATCGTAGGAACAGGTAGTGCGATAGAATTGCCAAAAGGAAAATGTCGAAGGCTAGCTGAAAGAAGTGGTATGGCTAGCAAGATGGTAATAGCAGTGGGCGGAGGTGTAGTAGAGGTAGATTACACTGGAGAAGAAAAAGTCATACTTGGATATCAGGGTAAAGCAGACTGCCTGATTCAAGCAGGAGATCAGATTGCACAACTAATAGTGAAGTGAATTGCCGATGCCGATGCGATGGAAGTAGACGAGTTAGGAATATCTGAATGAGAAGAAAAGGGGTTTGGATCAAGCAACTTAAACCAGGAGATATTGATGACAAGTAGGGAAGAAGGAAGCAGCATAGGTTTCTGTTAGGCGCACGGACTCCCCTTAAGGATTTACAGGGCAAGGTTACTCTACCTTGACACAGGCGAACTTTGAAGGGAAAAGATAACACCGCCCTCCAGCCCCGGTGTTGGAACGGCGCGTCATCACTGGCCGCCTGCGTAGTTCGGTCCCAACACTAAGAACCACTATCGATGGAACACATCCTATAATACTGTATACGTCACAGCCGTCCGTCCAACGGGATCCTGTTCGCAGGGTCTATGAGGGCAGACCTTCGGGCACCTTATGCATGTGGAGGCAGGTGAATCGGACGACGGCGCACAATGTTACAGACACTTGAAGAGAGACAGTCGGAAGATTGGGTCTAAAGTAACAGGACATTTTGGACGCAAGTTAGTCCCCTCGTGCCTACAAAGACGTGTAGAGTATGAAGGAGGTAACTATGCCCAGTAAGTGGATTGGGTGCATCCACAAAGGACAAGTTGGTACACGATAGAGTCCAAGGGAAAAGGCTCATAGGTACGATGCCGAGAACAAGTTGTGTAATGCCGGAAGACCAGAATACGAGATGCAGGGGCATGCCGAATTCTCGACGGAACCAACCAAAGAAGATTGGCCATTTTCTGTCCAGCGAGTTAAGACTACCCGCGGTGAGCAGGAGGGCAAGATAATTCGTAATTATTGCTGTCAAGGATAAACGGGTGAGCTGACACCAGACCTCGTCTCCACACTATCAGGAATAACAGAAGCGCAGACCGATAAGTTGGTCATGGGAGCAAAATGTATGGTAGAGAGTTTTGAGGGTCTATGAGTGTTCGCACTCAGGTGAAGTTCCCAGAATTGTGAGCAAGATACTTCGGTAGTATAGTGTTAGCATGTATACCGCGATTGCTCAGAGGCAGAATATAAATATCGAAGCATCTTCGCTGCTATTAGACACAACATGCACGGAGAAGGGATCTTATCAATATAATGGGTTTCTACTTTTCTCGTTACCAATACTTCGACTATCTACATTGAAGTACAACCATTATATCTAGGCTACAGGACTCGTGTCTTCTTAACGAGTTCTCCGATAAAATAACGACTCAGGTCCTAGCTGTCGGAATACCTCACCACCGATGCTACCACCTCACAGTTTCCTTCAAGCAGAAATCAACGACAATGAACTCTTTAGCATGATGGATATCAGAAATCGCCCTCGTTTCACCCAGGAGAAAGATATACTATCAAGCGCTCATGTCAATGTCGCCCTAACACGAACATTACACGATACATTTCGGAAGCAGATTAGAGTGGCTGGGAAGGTGAATGAAACATGGTAGGAACGGGGCCGTGAACTGGTCAGGTGGAGAGACAGAGAGAAAAACATAGCGAAGGAATGGTGTAAAGCCAGCGCATTACTATACTACAACAATCAATTGTTCATCCCCGAAAGCGAACCCCGACAGAAGGAGATAGCCCAAAGCTGTCACGACTCTCGAGTTGGAGGACACTTCGGCGAAGGAAAGCCAATCGAAATAGTAACTAGGGAGTTTTAATGGAGAAGACTAGCAGACTGGATCATGGACTATGTACGGTCATGTGACGAATGTCAGCACAGTAAATTCCTGCGGCATGCAAAATATGGACTACTTCAACCCTTGGAAGTACCGTAGGCCACCTGAACCTCCATTTCAACGGATTTCATCACATAGCTACCTGAATCTCAGGGTAAGACTCAAATAATAGTAGAAGTAGACCGGTTTACATTGATGGCCCTTTTCATTGTCCTTCCCAAGAACACCACCGCAACAGATGTTGCGATTATCTTCCTTTGGGAACTTTGAAACTTCATGCATTACTGACTGAGATAATATCGAATATGGAGGCGAAGCTTTCTAGAGAATTCTGGGAATCACAGTGTGAAATGTTGGGAGTTAAGCGACCCATGTCGATGACGTATGACCCACAAACTCGTGGACGAAGGGAAAGAACGAACCAAGTACTGGAATGTTACTTACAAACTTTTGTCCACTACGATCAGAACGACTGGTACCAACTATTGCCGTTAGCAGAACATCCATACAATAATTAGGCAACCAAAGGGCACAAGATAACCGGTTCGTTTGCCAACTACAGCGTTTACCCACAAACAGAGTGGATGCAAGAATGGGAAGCTCAAATCCCCCGGGCGACGATGTATGCTCACTGGATGCAGGACATATATCAACAAGCAAAACAGAGGTTAGAGAATAGGCCGGAATCGATGACGAAATATTACAACCGCAAGGCGACGGCGCAACCCACCATGGAGGTTGTTGACTTGGTAATGTGGAATGCAAAAAGAATACACACCAAACGACCATCAAAGAAGTTGAGTACGAAACTAGATGGCCCTTTCAAGATTCTGGCAAACAAAGCAAGCCGGGCCTATAAGTCAGAAATATCCCCATGGTGGAAAGTTCATCCCCTGCAAGTGTTCCAGGTCTCCCTATGGGAACCTTATTGATTCTCAAGGCGACTGAATCGCGAACAACCACCACAAAATCCGGGAGCTATAGAGAGAACTTAGAATGGGCAATAGAGAGGAACCTCAAGAGTGAGATCATCCCCAATAGGCGCAAGGGTCAGGGAGGGAATAAGGAAATCAAGGAGTTTTGCTACATGGTGCAGTGGAAAGCGTGCGGGGAGGATGAAAAGACATGGGAACCTCCCGAATATAGGAAAAATGGGCAGGAAGAGGTGGACCAGTTTCATCGAGAGAGCCCAGAGATGCTAGGCCCTGCAGACGTCGAGCAACCAGAAAGGTTTTCCATCTGTGGACAAGTAAATGCCGGTGGTTTTTAGCCCTACTAGGTGGAGCTTGAAAAGGGAATTAGATTTTGTAAAAGACATGGAGTATTCGAAATGAACACTGCAAAGAGGGGAGCTCATGTTAGGCGCATGGACTCCCGGTTAGGATTTATGAGGTACAGTTACCCTAACTTGACGTGCGCAAACTTCGAAGCATAAAGATAAGACCTCCCTCTACCCCGTGTGGTGGGGCAGCGGGTCGCCGGCAGATGCATGCGTTGTTTTGTCCCAACACCAAAGAAAGCTATCTTTGGAACACCGCTTATAACACGGTATACATTGTGGGCGTCCATCCCACAGGAACCTGTTTGCAGGGTATAGGATGGGAGAGGTTCGGGCACCATATCCAGGTGGGGACAGGTGAATCGGACGGAGGCGCATAAGGTTACAGACTCTCGAAGCAAGACCGTGGGAAGAGTGGGTTGAAGGTAACCGGACGTTTTGCATACAAATTAGACCCCCCTTACCTACAAAGACAGAAAGTTTACGCAGGAGGAAACAATACCAAGTAAGTGGATCGGGTGAATCCACAAAGGCTATGTTGGTAAAAGAGGGAGTCCTACAGAAAAAACCCACAGGGGCAATCCTGAGGAGAAGTCATGTAAGGCCGGTGGACAATAATACGACATGTGGTCACATGCTAAATTCTCTATGGAACCAAAACAGAGGGCTGGCCATCCTCTATCTAGCGAGTTTGACTCCCTGCGAGAACCACTAGCGCAAGATCATTCGTTATCACTGCTGTCAACGGATAACTGGCTGAGCTGACACCTGACGTGGTCTCCACATAATCAGGAGAAAAGGAAGCGCAGACCGATAAGGTGACGCTAGGAGCAAGAAGGTAGGGTAGAGCGTTTTCAGGGTCTACGGGTGTTCGCACAAACATGTTCGCAGTGTTAGTAGCGAGGTACTCAGTTAGTATAGAGTTAGCATGTATACCGCGATTGCTCAGATGCCGAATATAAATATCCAACCATCTTGGCCGCTATTAAGAACAACAAGCACAGAGAACAGATCTTATCAATATACTAAGTTTACTACCATATGCCACCAATACTTCGACTATCTACAAGAAGTACTGCATTCATCAGCAAAAGAGCTATGCGTCTTCCTGTCCGTCAGACGCACAGGACGCACAGGACATACAGTCCCTTTCGGGATGCGACGCGGCCACCGGAAGATTCGCTAAACGTCCCGTTGCGTCCTGACAACGGCCTGAAACGCACCCTACGTCCTGTGAGTCCTGCCACGTTCGAATGCTAGCCTATCATGTCCTGACGTCTTCCGACACTTGGGTATCATGTCCTGACGCCTTCCGACACTAGGCCATCGTGTCCTGACACCTTCCAACACTAGGCCATCGTGTCCTGACGCCATCCTAGGGTCTCTTGTCTGCGCCTTCCCCGTCCCTATAGCTCTACACTTCCTCTCTTTGTCCTAACCTCTATACTATTTGCCTGATCCTTGCCAACACCAGTTACTTCTTGTCGCCCCTTCCAGAGTTATGATACTCCCGCACTCCATCCGGACGCGCAGATCACATAGCCACTATTCTGGACCTCTTCCTCACACTCTCCCATGTTCTAGATGAAAGTTCGTTTTCCTAAAATTATCGTGATATTGTTCATAATTTATTACCATCATCCTGACGCCCTATACTACTGTATCTACTATGATACTATGTGACTATTGCATATGGCCTTTATTACCCCCACTTCTGCGTGTCTCATCACTAGAAAACAAATTAAATGTATCTCTATGTACGACCTCCCCTTAAGTACCCTCCGTGGTATTCGCACCATCCTGCCGTCCACTGGTTTCCTCCAGCACCCCTGGCCCCACTTCACAGCTCTGAGAATCATCCAGGCTGAGCGATAAGCAATTGCTCATTTGAGAGTGGACGGCTCCCCCTGCGTTGTCATGACTCCCATGAGGCGACCCAGGATCCGAATCCAGAAACGTTAGCTCCCAGTCAATGGACGTTTGACTGAGATCCAGTGATGTTTTGGTATCTTGCGTTGAATTTTGACTATCTTCAAGCCCCCCCATGCCGCTGACATGGGTGGTAATTGGTGTCTGTCTCTGTAGGGCAGGCTCTCCGAGAGTCTGGTTACCTAGCTGATCCTTCAGTTCTGCATAAACGGCTTCGTTATCGTCCGTGAAGCCCTGTCTCTGCCCCTGCCGGATGCTATGTGGCTTCTCGAGCCTCTGTGCGATCTTCTGACGAAGATTTAATATAAACATGTCCTGCGTCGCCCGGGCAAACCCCCGCCACGTGTTCTTCTGCCGGATATACAGATCTGGTGTTTTTCACGATTAGTGGACTTGGTGATCAACAAACAGGGAATGATTCAGACTCTCCCACCTCCAACTACTTCAGGCTTGAAGTTCGGGGGTTTCTTATATACCCCCGTTTGCAATGCCCGTAGTGAATGGCACAGTATTGCACATGTCAGACAGACCATCGTACTGTTTATGCGCTTGAGAAACAGAGGGTCCAGGATGTCTTGCATTTTGATTCCGTCGAAATACATGCCGTATATAGCGTCCGCAATCTAGGGGGCAAGGAACCTGAAGGTTAAGTTCTACATTTGTTCCGCGATTAGTCATGTCCACCCAAGTCCAATGGCTGGGACCAACCTCATATCGATGGGGTGGGTACATGAGCCTGTCCAGTTCTAGCAGATAATCAACCCCACGCGCCATGGTGGTAGGATTATCTGGCGGCAGATCGTATAGCTGTCTGATATTATGCTTCACATGATACAAGAATTGCGCTCTCACAGCTGTATGTTTTTGACGGAGCTGTCACAGTCAGTGACCGTCTCTAGGTCGTATCACCTCCGGCTGAGTCAACTTACCTGCTTCACACTCTCCTTCGATGGCTGACTATTCCCAGCATCCGATATCGTGTCCAGCGCCGTGCCCCATACCGTGAATATCTGACATGTTAAAGCAAGCGGGTTCGGCAGTGGGTTATCCAAGACTGTGTACTGGAGCATCAGTGCCCTCGCCTGCTCTAATATGGTCCCCGTAGCCGGTGTAACGATATTTCGCCGTGAATCTGTTGCCGGCCGAGGTTCACCCGCTCGTGGGATACCCGGTTCACCTACCGGACTGCAGGATCTGACACCAGATGTAGTACGACTATGCGGCGCTAGCGGAGACGAATATCCTATCCTTGATGACACAAATGTGAGCGGACTTTAGGCTCTACCACGGATTATGTGTCGACGATTTTCTGGTTCTGTCTAATGAGAGGTACCTCCTGTGATCCCGAGGTGGTTGAGATTCGCACCACAGGTCGCTGACCTTTTCCCTGTTGCGAGACGCCTGCGACGCATGAGGCTGTCCGGATGTTGTTCCCTTGGAAATGTCAGAGTCGTCAGCATTGAGCTCAGTCTCCAATCCAGTTTCATCTGGATTGGATGGGTTTTGGTATTCATCACAGCTATCGTCACTTAAATGAACAGTGTCCAAATGGCCTTGCCCGTCGGGCTCCATCTCGGGTTCGATATTCGCACTGGTTTGTATTGTCGTTCTTCGCAGAAGCTTGGGCGGTCTTGCTAGAACTCTGGTCTCACCCGGACCGGGGGATTGGCTCCGACGCGACAGCTGGTCGGTTAAGAGCATCTGGGAGCTGCCAGATTCGTCCACCTGCATCCTGATCCAGATCCAATGGCATCAGGTACATTATCGCGCCTAGGCCCGTTCATATTCAAGTTGCCAACTCGAGGTGTTGGCTGACTGGATGCCATGGTATGTGGTACAACGTCGCGTCTATCACCATTCAGATTACAAACTCAAGGTGTTGGCAGACTGGATCTCGTGGTTTCTGGTCCGACGTCGCGTCTACGCTCAATCCGATTGCCTTCTCCATTGGTCGGCTGACTGCCTGAATTTGTCTGTCGTTGCTGATGCATCGCTGAACACTGGATAATCAGATGTGAGCCAAAATATAACTCTGATTTTTGGGAGCGAAGAAAATAGTTCAACCTATATCGAGTCTTGTAAAGAGCAGGAGTTTGTGTGGTTTTCTTGTTTTCGATAGGACTCGTTAGGTCTTATACAATAGGACATGGGGGGGGGGGTGCATCATATACTATCACTCGGTATTGAACACATATAGGCTCTTGCGCAAAATTGTTTTCTCAATATTGAACATTGTGTCTGTGATCCTGCTACTTTCAGCACTCGAAGACTTCAAGACTCCAGGCTTAAAAATTTGGACGAAATGGGTGCATTTCTAAGGCCGTGTACTAGTCACAAAAGGGATCGGTTAGCAACAATAATTCTGGCGAGACATCGGCCACACCTAAAGCGGACGATAAATAAGGAATCTCATCTCCAGCAGACCAATCAACACACATGAATGTGGGGCGCACTGTGGTCGCTTGGTGACCGCCCCCAGCGCCTGGACAGTTCTGGTTTGATAAAGTGATGTGGGCCGAATTGAGTAAGGGTTAAACTTCAGCTAAAGCGAGGCTGGGGGTCTGAGATGCAAGGGAAAAATGGCGATCAGGTACAAGAGATTGAAATAGCTAGTCATACAAGATGCTAACGCAAGGGTGCTCAATGGTATGATTAATATCCTATACTAGCTAAGAAATCTCAGGGTGAAAATTCAACATCTAAACTACGAAGCTTGCACAATCAGACAGGTAATGAAAAAGGAAAGAAAATCCACAGAGCAAAGAATCAGTTGCCAGCCACCCTGCTGCTTCGTCAATGGCCCTTTGACGGCGTTTGGGTGTGTTGGCCCGCGGCGGTAGGGGCTTCATGAGTGTTAGGAGCCGGGGATGTAGGGGGCCCAGGGCAGGTCATGATATCCTGATCCAGGGCGGGGCCGGGGATTGCGGTGCCTGTGGAACAGTCTCTGCATTTGGTGTACTGAGAGCCATTGGCATAAACTCCTCATTTGGTATGATGGAAGCCAGCTGAATTGTCTCGGCAGTGGTGATCCTGGGATGTGGTGCAAGTGTTCGGCTGACCGGGGTGGCAGCCCTGATCGGACCCTGATCAAGCGTCCCAGAGAGTGTAGCAGGAGGACTATCCGGGGCGCCATCGTATGCATCACACTCGCTTCCTCTACAGTGGGGATTCCTCAGCCACCCAGCCTTCCAAGGCATGCCGTGGATAGGCTGTAGAACGGTTTGCTGCCGCACGGAATCTGACACCGCCGACCGCTGCGAGCGCGAGACAGGCACGATGGGATTAGCGCCTGATGTCTCGTCCACCAGATCCAATATGACAAGCCTCGTGGCGCCGGATTGCCTGGTGGGGCCAGGGGCGCCCGCATTGTTGTCCTATTCAGGCAGTTTAGTTATTGAGTCTGGTATTCTTCCAGATAGCTGAAATAAAATACACTTATGTCGATAACAATTGTCCGCCACTGCTGGGGGATCAGAGATTCGCGTTCGCTCTCGGCAAGGTCATCCTCGCCATTGTCCTCCCCGTCGTCCTCCCTGTCGTCGTCCTCATCGTCGTCCATATCTTGCATTTTGTTAGGTGGTAGCTGCGGCGTGACGTATTCTGACAGCTAGGAGCTGAGTCGTTATTATATCGGAGAACTCGTTAACAACAGACGAGAAATGTAGGCCAGATATAAAGGTTACTTCGGTATAGACCGTTGAAGTGTTGGTAACGATAAGATAAAAACTTATTATATTGATAAGATTTCTTCTCCATGGGTGTTGTTTTTTAGTAGCAGCGAAGATGGTTCGATATTTATATTCTGCACCTGAGCAATGGCAGTATACATGCTATCTCTATACTAACTAAGTATCTTGTTCACATTCCTGCGAACTTCGCCTGAGTGCGAACACTCCCAGACGCTGAAAACTCTCTACCACGCCTTTTGCTGGCATGGGCAACGGATCGGTCTGCACTTCTGTTATTCCTGATGGTGTGGAGACCACGTCAGGTGTCTGCTCATCCGTTTATCCGTTGACAGCAATGGTTAAGAATTATCTTGCCCTCGTGCTCACCGAGGGTAGTCTGAATTCGCGGGACAGAAAATTGCCAATCTGCTTAGGTTGGTTCCGTCGAGAATTTGGCATGCGCCGGCATGTCGTATTATAGTCTTCTGGCATTACACGACTTGTCGTCGGGATCGTACCTATGAGCTTTTCCCCTAGGACTCCATCTTGTACCAACTGGTCCTTTGTAGATGCACCCAATCTACTTACTGGGCATAGTTACCTCCTTCATACTCTACAGGTCTTTGTAGACACAAGGGGACTAACTTGCGTGCTGTTAGGTGGTAGCTTCGGCGTGAGGTATTCCGAAAGCTAGGACCTTAATCGTAATCCTATAGGAGAACTCGTTAAGAAGACACGAGTAATGTAGGCTAGATATAATAATTCGCTTCGGTATTAATAGTCGCAGTATTGATAACGATATAAAAGTGTAGATAACTTATTATATTGATAATATCTCTTCTCCGTGCTTGCTTTTCTCTATCTACTCCGGGTTCTTGCCCGCCTCTTATACCCTTTCCCAGGGTCCATCTTAGTATCATACTAGCGAAGTATTTTTTCCAACTTCTTCTAGTTTCCGTGAATGTGCGAACACCGTTTGACCCTGAGTTCTCGCACACGACTTTGGCTGTAATCATTGCCCAAGTAATTGCGTCCAATTACTGGATCTCGATTCTTATGCCATATCAACTTGGTCTGTATATGCAGCCTGGCTCGCTATCATAGGAGTCGTTCCTTCCAGTCATGTTGTGATCAACATTTCTCATTCTGGGTAATCATATGCCTCCGTCCTACATATCAGACTACATATGCCGGTAGGCTTATCTTTAAAGCGCCATCACTTCTTATCCAACTGTTCGCACCTCGCCATTCAACTCCTTACTGATAGAGAAGTATTTCTTCTATAGTAAGCGGCGAAAACGACTAGGTCGCATGGCTCATGCCCTTGCGTCCAGACTGATAACGATCCGTTGTATAGTTGTAAAAACTGTGACGGTGGTGTGAGTCGAACTCGGGACCTTCTGAAAGCAGTCACGTGTTATTCCGACTGCGCTGGTTCGTGCGTCAAGGTAGGGTAACTTTGCCCTGTAAATCCTTACTGGTAGTGCGTGCACCTCACACGAGCTCTCCTCTTCGAAGTGTTCGTCCCGAATACTCTATGTCTATTATGCAGACTATCTTCCATCTCGAGCTCCACATAATAGCGGTAAAAACCAGCCGCATTTTACTTGTCCACCGATGGAAAACCTTTCTTATATTACACGACCTCTCCTGGGCCCAGCATCTCGGGGTTCTCTCCATGAAACCTTTCCACCTCTTCCTGCGCCTTCCTCATACCTCCAGGTGGCTCCCCAGTATTCTCGGCCTCGGCGCAGCCTTTCCATTTTACAAAATACTGAAGCTCTTTCATGGGTTTATTCCTTCCTCGACCCTTTCCCCTGTAGGAAATGATCTCACTCTTGACAATCCTTTCTACCTCCGACTCTAAATCTCCCTCGATCTCTTCGGGGTCTCGTGGGGGTTCGCGATTTGGTCGGTTCAAGGCTCGGTAGGGTTCCCACAGCGAAACGTGAAACACAGGATGAATTTTCCACCGCGGCGATATTTCTAACTTGTATGCCCTGCTTCCCTTCTTCTCTAACCCTTTGAAAGGGCCATACAGTTTCGGACTCGGCTTCTGCGATGGTCGTTTGGTACGTATGTATTTCGCATTCAACATTGCGAATTCGCGGACCTCGATGCTGGGTTGTTCTGTCGCTTGTAGGTCAATATATTTTTTCATCCATTCCTGTGTATTCTCTAGGGTTTGTTTCGCCTGTCGATGTATGTCCTGCATCCAATGAGCATACCTTGTCGCCCCGGGGTTATGAGCTGCTCTCTCTTTCATTCACTCCGTTTGTGGGTAAAAACCGTAGTTGGCGAAGAAGGGGGCCATCTTGTGTGCATTGGTTGCCGAGTTGTTATAGGCGTGTTATGCTAACAGCAATAAGTGGTACCAATCGTTCTGATCATAATTGACAAATGTCCGTAAGTAACCTTCCAGCACTTGGTTGGTTCTTTCAGTTTGTCCGTCAGTTTGCGGGTGGTACGCCATCGAGATCCGTCGTTTACCTCCTAGAATTTTGCACAAGGATTCCCAGAATTCTCAGGACAACTTCGCGTCCATGTCCGATATGTTCTCGGTCGGCAATCCGTGATGTTTCCAGATTTCTCGAAGGAAGGTGTCCGGAACGTCTTTTGCGGTACCGCTTTTGTGGAGCCGGATGAAGGGAGCCATTTTTGTAAACCGGTCTACGACTACCATGATTTGCGTCTTTCCCTGTGATTCCAGTAGTTGTGTGATGAAGTCCGTCGATATGGAGGACCAGGCAGCGGAGGGTACTTCTAAAGGTTTACGTAACCCGTACTTAGCATGACGCGGGGATTTACTGTCTTGACATTCGTCGCAGGATCGTACATAATCTCTGATCCAATCTGCGAGTCCTTTCCAGTAAAAGTCACTTTGTTCTAGCTCAATCGTCTTTTCCTGTCCGAAGTGCGCCGCTATTAATGAGTCTTGACCGCCTTGGGCTATCTCGCTTTGAAGGGCTTCGTTCTCGGGGATGGAGAAACGATTTTTGAAATATAGTAACCCGTCCTTTTCTATCCAATCGTCTGGGATCTTTTTTCCGGCTTCTCTTAGCATTACCAGTTCACGGCCTCGGTTCTGCCACTTCTCGTCCTCCTTTCCAGCCATCCTAATCTTGTCTAGAAATGCATCGTTCATTGTTCGCGTCAGGCGTGGATTGACCTGAGCGCTGGATAACATTTCGCTTTCTTTCGTCAACCGAGGGTGATAGCCGATGTCCGCCGCGCTAAACAATTCGTTATTGTCTGTGTCTGCGGGAAGGAAACATATTTTGACTCCTTCTTCTTTAGCCGTAATCGATCGCTTGGGGTTTAGATCACTTAACCCAAAACCCGATTTTGCTCGCTTAGTTGTTTCCAGCTCGTCTACCCCCATTGCGTCGGCGTTGGCACCCTTTTCTATTATGAGTTGCACTATCCGATCTCCTGCCTTCAATATGCGGTCTGCCTCGCAATGATTATGAAGTATGACCTTAACTTCCCCTGTGTAATCCGCACCTATTACACCACCGCCAACTGCTATTCCCATTTTGCCAGCCATACCACTTCTCGTGGCTAGCCGTCCGTAGGTTCCCTCCGGCAATCCTATCGCCATACCTGTGTCAACCATTGTCTGTCCTTTTGCCGGTACCAGTCCGTCTGTTAGGGCATAGATGTCATGACCAGCCGCAAAGCTTGATCCTTTTGTCAGGATTATTGCCTTGTCCGAAAGCTTCATTATTCGTAGGCTTGTTGGTTCGCGTTTTTCTGGGGTGAGGGCCGTCTCCGCCCTTCACTTGTGATGAATTATCGAAATTTGAAAATGTTTGTTTTTCAAAATTGACTGTTCGCTATGACGAGCTCACTCATCAAGACGGTACTCCGGCCTTCTACTTAACGCGTCGGGTTTCCCACCTCTGCTTCCTGGTCGATAGCCTATTGTGAAGTTATAATTCATCCACTCCTGTGCCCATCGAATTTGCTGCTGGTTCCAGACTTTTTTCGTCAAAAAGGACTATAGATTTTGGTGGTCGGTATATACCGTTACTCGCTCCTCCTCGCCCCAGAGGTATCGTTTCCATTCTTTAAACGCCTCCATTATCGCGAGTAGTTCTTTGTCATGTATCTTGTAATTTCTCCCAGCGCTGTTTAGTTTTCGAGAATGGAAAGCTACCGGGTGAAGCCGTCTGCCCTGCTACTGAGATAGTACCCAACCAAGTGCAAAGTAGCTAGCGTCTGTTTCGTCCACTGTGCTTCTTCCTGGGTAGAAATTTGATAAAATTGGTGCCGTTGTAAACCTCTTTTTCAACTCCTCAAATGCCTCTTCCGGCTCTCTTCCCCAGTGAAAATCCTTTGAGTTTCCCTTCAACATCGCGGTTATTGGTTTGCATACTTTTGAGAAATCTTTGAAGAATCGTCGGTAAAAGTTTGCAAATCCAATGAAAGTTTGTACTTCCTTAACCGATCTCGGGTGTGCCCGGTTTTGAACGCTTTTCACTTTTCTATCACTCATGGTGACCCCGCTCGTCTTGACAATGTATCCCAGGAATTCGACTTCTTCCTGGTGAAATACCGACTTCCTCAACCAGACTGCTCAGTCATGTTGTTTGAGCCGATCAAGGACTTTTTGCACTAGCTTAATATAGTCCTCCATATTTTCGCTGTATATCTGGATATCGTCTAAAGAGACGACTACTCCGTGGTTCAAAAATTCCATTAGGATTTTGTTCATTATTGTGGGAAACGTCGCGGGGGCATTAACACGCCCAAAAAGCATGACTTTGTATTCGTACTGTCCGTCGTGTACGAAATGCTGTTTTGTGTTCATTGCCTTTCCTCATTCGAATAAGATGGTACTCATCCTTTAGATCAATCTTCGTAAATAATTTTGCACCTGCAACGCGGTCTTGTAGTTCATCCATGAGTGGTAAAGGGTATTTGTTCAGGATTGTCAGTTTATGGAGATTTATATAATCTACGCATAGTCATAGACTTCCATCAGGGTTCAGAACGAAGAGGATTAGAGCACGGTAAGGTGATTCGCAGTCAGCTATTTTTCCCTCCTCCAACCTTGTCTTGAGGTATTTATCCAGCTCGTTCAACCGGTGTGCCGACATCGGATAAATTGGGCCTCAAGGGGGCTCAGCCCCGTCTTTAAGATTGATGGCTTGATCGAAGGTTCTCCGAGGTGCCACCATTTTAGCTTTTTTCTCTTCAAAAAGCTCCTTATACTGCCAATATGGTTTAGGCAGCGTTTCCAACTGTACTCCCCCTTCTTCCTCTCGTTCTATTCGTCCCATGTACTGTGCTTCCTCGTCATAAGCCACAGTTTCATCCCACTCAAACAAATCCGCCACTGCTTCATCTTCTATATGAGCGTGACACTTTGCTTCTTCAAAGACCCATGTTCTTGGGCCCGCTATATTTTTCAGGGGGTGTTCGTCATGCCACCACCGAAAGGCTATGATTAAATCATATCTTCCTGCGTTCGCAATTTCGCAGGATATCATGCTTCCGTGGCCGTTGGCACCGATTTCCAGGAGAATAGGATGGGTATAGAATATTCCTCAAGTAGGCGCTGTTTCGCCATCGAATGTTGTGATTTTTAACGGTGACCCCCTAGCTTTAATAGAGATCTCTAGCCGTCGTGCGGTATCTTGGTTCAAGAGAAAGCTGTTTGAACCAGAATCTAAATGTATGTTTCTCGCGGGTTTTTGTCCTTTTACTTCAATAAAAGCCTTTCCTTGTGCGCAGGCTTAATGCTTAGGTTTTTTAACCGGTCTTGAGCTTTCGCTCAGGTTTTGATGAAATCTCTTCATCCTCGCAGTTACATATACTGTGCGGGTTTCTTGCCGTGCCTGCGCAGTTTCAGCTCCTAAAGCCTCCTCATACCAACCTTTACAATAAGTGTCTGCTTTTGAATATCGGGCAGGCCACTACTAGCGGTCTTTACCTCCTGCCGAGGAGTTCCCATATTACAAGAGTGGTGGTTCACTAGAGTACCCCTCGTGTTCGCGACTAGGGTGAGCGGCCCTTTATGGTCGACTTAGCCCTCCTGTGTGCCTGTCCCCTGCGACGCATCCACCGTACCTCGGCCTTCAAGTTTGGTCTCACTCCTGAGACCGCCTCCGAGATCATTCGTTAGGCATGAACCTTCTACACAATAGAGGCGCCCCCAGCTTCTATTGGCCCGGCCATTTTACCCGGAAAGAAAGTCAGGTTACCCTGGATTTTGACTCCCATTCACGTGTCGTGCAACTCAAGTCCCTTTCTGATCAATGATAGTCTTCTCTTTCCCTTTTAGTCTCGTCGACTGCTTTCTTCACTTGTAATTTTTTATGGCTCCCGTGGTGAGCACGGACTACCCATTTGTTTTGGAGGTAAATTGGCAACCGCTATCCTTTGGTCTTTTAGCCTTCCAGTGGGATATCGTCACCGACTACGCCGCAGGTCTCTCGATTCGAGGCGGCAACCTCACTACCCGTACACCGTTGTTGTCGGTACCTGGATGACTTTTTATAAAATGTCGTCATCTTCAAAGGCCCAAGCTGAGGGGCCTTTGCACAGCTCGTTGCGAGCTTTTTCCCTGGCCATCAACGGCCATAGTGGCTACCTGGGGGCGTTGCTTTGGCGCGAATGCGGATTGTCGTTTGGGCTTCGATTGCCCTCAATATACCGCTGACACTTGTATCGGGTTTCAACAGTATTTCCAGGCGTGGTTTTTCATTCTGCATCACGCGCATTTGTTGTCAGATTTCAGTCTATCGACAACCTTTTGATCGACACCCTGGTGGGCCTCTGCCCACTCGTTGTGTTTAATTTCCCCCGCCGGTGCCACAGACCCTTCTTTCTTCAGCTTTCTTTCCCCAGCCTTTTTCTTCGGGTAATCCGCCTTTTCCTTAGCCGTGTATTGCTTTTTTTCACGCTTTGCGGGTACCGTTGGCTTTGAATCCTCGAACTTTCTTTTCTCGCCGCGTGTCGCGGCGGAGGGGCCACCCCCTTGAAGATCTTTTCGTTCCTTGCAATCTTCTGCTGCTCGGGTTACGGTGGTGACTGCTTCCAACCATTCCCTATTATCGACATATTCTCTGTGCGAGAGTCGTGGCAATGCTTCGACTGCAAGTTCGTCTTCAATCATTTTCCTCCAGGCTATCTCGGTGACTCTTGCATGGATGTTAAAATTTTCCATTTCCATCAAGAATTTGGCGACAACACCTGATATTTGATCGATCGCACTTCTCGTAGGGATTTTTCCGCTTCATGGGTGGGTCCGAAGCGTTGCAGAGTTTGTTCTGCAAAGACGTGCCACAACTCGTATCCTTCTTGTCTCGTATAACCTATTTCTCCGGTCATCTGTCATTGGTAGCTTAACGCAAATGCTGCGACTTCTTTCCCGTCCCTTCGGCTTATGGCGTATCGGATTCTTTGTGCCTTGTTCTCCCATTCCCAACTGTTTCGACCAAAATAATTCGCGCATGTCAGTAGCCACATGAGTATATCTTGGTGTTTCTCATTTCTAAACATAGCAGGGGGTTCCGCTGGGAGTCCTGTTCGTTGTCCCAAGGCGTTGGCCATGTCCTGTGAGAATAGGTTAAATTGTTCGTCGTTCCTGGCGTCATACTTGTCTTGTTCAGGCTGGGGTGCGGGTCTCTCGTCCCGTCTTCCTTTCCTACTTTCATCTGGTTTCCTTCCAGATCCTCACCCTTAGCATCGGGGTCTCCTTCCCCTCCTCCATCTGGAACTCCTCCCGCTCCGCGTCGTGGTGGTGGTGCTCTTCCTCCACCTCCCCCTGAAGCCTCTGGTGTCGGATCTGACACCTTGCCTTTTCCATTAACCTGCCCCCTCAAGGTCTGCACCATTGCCTTTAGTTCCGAGATTTCACTATCTCGTACCTGCTCTGCTAGCTGATGTTCTAACATCTCCTGTTTAATGAGGTTAAGACATATCTCATTATTTTCTAGCTCCCTTTTGTGCTGCTCATTCAACCGAACGATTTCCTGGTCCAGGAGTTGGTCTCGGTGTATTGACTCAGCCTCCGTACCTTGTACCGTTTCATGTAGCTGGGATGTGACAGCCTCATGTCTGGCTTGTCTGTCATTGGTTTCTCCCAGCCTCTCGGCTCCGGTGGAAGCGAAGCTTTCCTGGGCGTTCCGGGATTCTTGATCCAGAATCGGTACTTGTTCGTCCATTCGGTTGAGTTCCGGCCCAACAATTCGGGCCCCAGACCTTAACTGCGATTTGAATTTTAGCAGTTCATGGGCCATGGCTTGAACCTCGGCTGGTAGGGAGTTGAAGGATAGATGCCTTGTATCGCAGCTTTCTTTGAGGGTTGGATCGAAACGGCCTAAGAGTCTGTCCAGGCCTTCGATACGACCAGTCATAACCGAATCGCGGGCAGGAGCAGGGCTCTTTGAGCTTCTCGGTCGCCTGCTTCGGTTCTTGACCAAGAAGCCTATTCCGAGGCTTGGCGATCGGGGCGCGGGACCACCTGAGTGTGGCCGAGCTAGTCAGGCGCTGTCGGTTTCCACACTTGGCGCTGTGTCCTGGGACAATTCGTCTTGTCCCTCTCCTTCAGGTGTTTCTTCTGATCGCCATTCGATGCCCCCAGGCACTTTGGGGTCAGAAGCCATCTCTGTGGTTCCTTAATGGGAAACTTATCTTTTGTTTCCTCCCCACACTTCCGGTATCGCAAAGTCTGGGCTTGAGCGTCTTCCATCGCTATAGTATCCGACGTACCAGACCTCACCTATTTCCTCCTCAGGTTCGTAGTAACGGATACCTTCGCCTTCCCAATGCTGGTATAAGGCTTCTAGGTCTTTGGTGGTGATGGTGCTTTCTGGATTTGTCTAGAACGAGTAGGTTTCGTGATAGGGTTTCTGTGTCTGTAATTCGGGTATAGGGGCGAGGCCTTCGTCTATTGAGATAGTCCTTAAGGGTCTTGGTTCGAAAGGTTTTTTGGGTTTGGGAGTATGAGTCTCTCTGCCAAACATTCGTCTCGGTAACGATGAGAAGTATCAATATACTGTTAGGTGGTAGCTTCTGCGTGAGGTCTTCCGACAGCTAGGACCTTAATCGTAATTATATCGGAGAACTCGCCAAGAAGACACGAGTAATGTAGGCTAGATATAATAATTCGCCTCGGTATAAATCTTCGAAGTATTGATAACGATATAAAAGCGTAGATAACTGATTATATTGATAAGATCTCTTCTCCGTGCTTGCTTATCTCTATCTACACCGGGCACTTGCCCGCCTCTTATACTCTTTCCCAGGGTACATCTTACTATCATACTAGCGAAGTACCTTTTCCAACTTCTCCTAGTTTCCGTGACTGTGTGAACACCGTTTGACCCTGAGTTCTCGCACACTACTTTGGCTTTAATCATTGCCCAAGTAATTGCGTCCAATTACTGGTTCTCGATTCTTATGCCATATGAACTTGGTCTGTATATGCAGCCTGGCTCGCTATCATACCAGTCGTTCTTTCTGGTCATGTTGTGATCAACATTTCTCATGCCGGGTAATCATATGCCTACGGCTTACATATCAGACTACCTATGCCCGTCGGCTTATCCGTAAAGCACGATAACTGGTTATCCAACTGTTCGCACCTCACCGTTCAACTTCTTACTGATAGAGAAGTATTTCTTCTATAGTAATCGGCGAAAACCCCTCGGTCGCATGGCTCATGCGGTTGGGAAGAGACAGATAACTATCTGTTGTGTAGTTGTAATAACTATAATGGGGGTGTGAGTCAAACACGGGACCTTCTGAAAGTAGTCACGTGTTATTCCGACTACACTAGTTCGTGCGTCAAGGTAGGGTAACTTTGCCCTGTAAATCATTACCGGGAGTCCGTGCGCCTAACACCTACAAAACGTCCCATTCCCTTAGACCCACTCTTCCGACTGTCTGTCTTCAAGTGTCTGTAACCTTATGCGCCATCGCCCGATCCACCTGTTTGCACTTGAATAAAGTGCCCGAAGGTCTCCCCTCCTATGCCCTGCGAACAGGATCCGGTCGGACTGACTGCCGCGATGTATACGGTATTATAAGGTCTCTTCCATTGATTGTTGTCATTGGTTTTGGGACGCAACGACCCACGTAGCCAGTGATGACATACCATACAAACGGCGGGGCTAGAGGGCTGTGTTATCCTTTTCCTTCGAAGTTCGTGCCTATCAAGGTAGGGTAACTCTGCCCTGTAAATCCTTACGGGGAGTCTGTGGGCCTAACCCGAGCTTCCCTCTTCGCAGTCTTCCTCCCCAATACTCTATGTCTATTATACACTCTATCTCCTGTCTCAAACTCTACAGAGTAGCGGTAAAAACCACTGGTGTTTACTTGTCAACCGATGGAAAACCTTTCTTATGTCACTCGACCTCTCCCAGGCTCGGCATCCCCAGATTTTCTCTATGAAATCTTTCCACCTCTTGCTGCGCGTTCTTCATCCCCTGACGGGGTTCCCAAGTATTTTCATCCTCCGCGGAGCCTCTCCATTTCACAAAATACCGAAGCTTTTTCATCGGTTTCTTCCTTCCTCGAGCCTTTCTTGTGTAGGAAATGATCTCACATTTGACAATCCTTTCTTTCCCCCATTCTGAATCTCCCTTGATGTCTTCGGGATCTCGTACTAGTTGTTTGTGATTTGGCCGGTTCGAGGCTCGGTAGGGTTCCAACAGCGAGACGTGAAACACAGGACGAATTTTCCACCCCGGTGATATTTCTAACTTGTATGCACTGCTTCCTTTCCTTACTAAAACTGTGAAAGGGCCCTACAGTTTCAGACTCAGCTTTGTCGAAGGACGTTTGGTTCGCATGTTCTTCTCATTCAACATTACCAAGTCGCCGACCTTGATGTCAGGTTGTTCCGTTCCCTTCCGGTCATAATATTTCTTTCTCGACTCCCGTGTGTTTTCCAAAGTTTGTCTTGCTTGTGGATGTATATCATGTATCCAGTGAGCATACATTGTCCTCCCGGGATCATGAGCTTCTCTTTCTTTCATCTACTCCGTCTGTGGATGAAAGCCGTAGTTGGCGAAGAACGGTGTCATTTTGTGTGCGTTGGTTGCTGAGTTGTTCTAGGCATGTTCCGCTAACGGCAATAGTTGCTACAACTCATTTTCATCGTTATTGACAACTGTCCGTAAACAGCTTTCCAGCACTTGGTTGGTTCTTTCCGTTTGTCTGTCTGTCGGAGGGTCGTACGCAGTTGCCATGCCCCGTTTAACTCCTAGCATCTTGCACAATGATTCCCAAAATTCGCAGGAAAACTTCGCGTCGATGTCTGATATAATTTTAGTTGGTAATCATTGAAGTTTTCAAACTTCCCAAAGGAAGGGATCCGCAACGCCCTTTGCCGTGGCACTTTCGTGGAGGCCCATAACTTGGGCCATTTTTGTGAACCGGTTCACTACTACCATTATCTGGGTCTTTCCCTGCCATTCTGGTAACTGTGTGATGAAGTCCGTTGATATGAAGGTCTAGGCAGCGTAAGCTACTTCTAAAGGTTGAAGTAATCCATACTTGGCATGCCGCGGGATTTGCTGTGTTGACATTTGTCACAGGATCATACATAGTCTCTGATCCAATCTGCGAGTCCTTTCCAGTAGAAGTCCCTTGCCACTATCTCAATCGTTTTTTCCTGTCTGAAGTGCCCCGCTACTAACGAGTCGTAACAGCATTAGGCTATGTCGCTCTGAAGGGCTTTGTCTTGGGGGATGTATAAGCGATTTTTATAGTATAATAACCTGTCCTTTTCTATCCATTTGTCCGGCCTCATTTTTCCACTTTCTCTTAACCTGACTAGTTCACGGCCCCATTCCTGCCACATCTCATCCGTCTTCCCAGCCACTCTCATCTTGTCTTGAAATAAATCATTCATCGGTCGCGTCAGGGCTGAGTTGACGTGAGTGCTTGATAACATTTCTCTTTCTTTCATTAACAGGGGGTGATGCCCTATATTCGCAGCGCTAAGGAATTCGTTGTCGCTTGTGTCTGCTTGAAGGAAACATATTCGGACTGTCTCTTCTCTAGTCGTGCTGGATCGCTTGGGGCTTAGATCACTTGACCCGAAACACATTCATCCTCATACCGTTATTTCTACATCATCTACTTCCGTGGCCTCGGCGTTGGCAATTCTCTCTATTATCAGTTGCGCTATCCGATCCCCTACTTTAAACAAGTAGTCCGCTTTGCCATGATTTCGAAGTATGACCTTGACTTCTCCGCTATAATCCGCATCAATTACACCACTGCCCAATGCAATTCCCATCTTGCTAGCTATATCACCTCTTGCGACTAGCCTGCTATAGGTTCCACGGCAATCCTATCGCAATACCAGTTTCCACCCTTGTTTGTCCTTTCGCTGGTACCAGTCCGTCTGTCAGAGCATAAATGTCATGACCGGCTGCAAACTGTGATCCTTTTGTTGCAACTATAGCTTTGTCCGAAACCTTCATTATTCTCAGGCTTGTGGGTTCCCGACTCTCTGTGGCAAGGGCCATCTCCGGACTTCGTTTTTAATGCATTACAGAAATTTGAAAGTGTTCTTTTTTCAAAATTGGCTGCTCAGTGTGACGAGCTCCCTCCTCAGGACAGTACTGCGGCCGTCTCCTTAGTGCGTCTGGCTTCCCGCCTCGGCTTCCCGGCCTGGAGACCATTTTGAAGTTGTAATCTGGCAACTGCTGTGCCCATCGCATTTGCCACTGGTTCCAGATCTTTTTGGTCAAGAAGGACTGTAAGTTTTAGTGGTCGGTATAGACCGTCACAGGCTCCTTTTTGCCCTTGAGGTATCGCTTCCATTCCCTGAATGGTTCCATTATCGCGAGTAACTCCTTATCGTGTATCTCGTAATTTCTTTCTGCCCTCTTCCGTTTTCAAGAATGGACGGCCACAGGATGGAGCCGTCTTCCTTGGTATTGGGACAACACCGATCTGAGCGCAAAATCACTGGCGTCTGTCTCCACTACCGTCTTCCTTCCTGGGTAGAAATGCGATAAAATTGGTGCTGTTGTAAACCTCTTTTTCCTCTCCTCAAACGCCTCCTCCTGTCCTCTTCCCCAGCGCAAGTCTTTTGAGTCTCCTTTTAACGTCTCGTTTTTCTGTTTGCAAACTTTTGAAAAGTCTTTGATAAATTGTCGATAAAAGTTTGCAAATCCAAAGAAGATCTGAACTTCTTTAACCGATTTCGTGTGGGCCCAATTTTGAACACTTTTCACTTTTCTATCACTCACGGTCACTCTGCTTGCCTTGACGATGTATCCCAGAAATTCGACCTCTTCTTGGTGGAACACCGACTTTTTCAACGAGACTCCTAAGTCATGATATTCAAGCCGGTCGAGAACTTTTTGGACTAGTTTGATATAGTCGTCCATATTGTTGGAATAAATCAGTTTATCATCTAGGTAGACGACTACTCCGTGGTCTAAGAATTCCCTTAGGATTTTGTTCATTATTTTCTGAAAAGTTGCGGGAGCATTTGCTAGCCCGAAAGGCATAACGTTATATTCGTAATGTCCGTATAGTGTGTGGAAGGCCGTCTTATGCTTATCGCCTTTCCTCATTCGAATCAGATGATATCCATCTTTTAGATTGAGCTTTGTAAACGCTGTGGCTCGAGCAACGCGGTCTCGGAGTTCATCCATTACTGGTATGGGGTATTTATTCAGCATTGTCAGTTTGTTGAGGTTCCTATTGTCTACGCACAGTCGTAGCCTTCCATCGGGTTTTGGGACGAAGAGAATTGGGGCTCCGTACAGGGATTTACTCTCCACTATTTTGCCCTGTGCCAACATTTTCTTAATGTATTGATCCAGTTCGTCCAACTGGTGTGCCGACATCGTGTAAATCGGCCCCATGGGGGTTCTTCCCCTTCCTTGAGGTTGATGGCGTGATCGAAGGTCCTTCAAGGTGCCAACATTGCCGCCTTTTTCTCTTCAAAAAGGTCCTTATACTGCCAGTATGGCTTTGGTAGCATTTCCAAATGTATTCCTCCTTCGTCCTCCCTTTCTATCCTTCCTACATACTGTACTTCTTCATCATAAGCTACAGTTTCATCCCATTCCAACATATCCGCCACAGCCTCGTCTTCCACGTGGGCATGGCACTTTGCTTCTTCAAAAGCCCATCTGGTTGAGTCCGCAATATTCTTAAGGGGGTGTTCTTCATGCCACCACCCAGATGGTATGATCAGATCATATTTGCCTGCGTTCGCAATTTTGCAGAATATCTTACTTCGGTGACCCTTGGCACCGATTTCCAGTAGAATACGGTGTGTGTAGAATATTCACCTGGTATGCGCAGTTTCGCCATCGAAGGTGGTGATTGTTAACAGGGAATCCCTAGCGTCGGTCGGGATTTCAAGCCGTCGTGTGGTATCCTGGTTTATAAGAAAGATGTTTGAACCAGAATGGAGGAGTACGTTTATTGCATTTTTCCACCCTCGTGTTTCGATAAATGCCTTGACCTCAGGGCAGGCGTAATGCTTGGGTTTTTTAATGTGTCTTGAGGTTTCGCTCGGGTTTTGATGAAATCTTTTCATCATGGCTGTTACATGAAGCGTGGGGGTTTGTTACCACGCCTGCGCGGTTTCGGCTGTTGAAGGCTCCTCAGACAAGGTTCTTATACTTAGTGTCTCATTTTTTAATATTGGGCAGCCCACTACTAGTGGTCTTTACCTCCGGCCATGGAGTTCTCAAATTACAGGAGTGGTGGTTCACAAGAGTATCCCTCGAGTTCGCGACTAGGGTGTGCCGTCCTTTATCATCAACTAATCCCTCATATGAGGGTGTCCCCTGCAAGGAATCCACCATACCTTCACCTTCGGGTTTGGCTCTACTCCCCCGGAGCGGCCCCCTCTGACACCATTCGTCAAAACATGAACCTTGTGCAACATAGACGCGCCCCTGGCTTCTATTTGCCTGGCTGGTGTACCTGGAGAGAAAGTCAGGTTGCTCTCGATTTCGACCCCCCTTGGCGTGTCCTGCAACTCAGGTTCTGTTCTGGCGTAGGGTTGTCTTCTCTTTCCCTGTAGTCTCGGCGACCACATTCTTCGCTTGTAACTTTTTATGGTTCCCGTGGTCAGCACGGGCAACCCATTTTTGGTCGTAAAATGGCAACCGGTATCCTGTTTTGGTTTGTTTGCCTTGCGGTGGGATTCCTTCACGGACTAGGCCGCAGGTATTTCCTTTCGAGGCGGCAACCTCACTACCCAATCACCGTTATTGTTGGTACCAGGATGAATTTTCACGACATCTGGTCATCCTCAAAGGCCCAGGCGGGGGGGGGCCTTTGAGCCGCTTGTCTTGAGCTTTCTCCCCAGCCATCTACGGCCACAGTGGCTACCTGGGGGCATCGTTTCGGCGCGAATGAGGACTGTTGTCTAGGCCTTGCCGGCCCTCGCTATACTGCTGATTCTTGTACTGGCTTTCGATAGTATTACCAAGCCTGATTTTTCATTCTGCACCGGTGTCACAAATCGTGACTAAGCAAGGCAGATTTCACATGACTAATACTTATTAGTCATAAGGTATGTTGGGTTTTTGCACTATGACGTCATTTGACTCATAGCTTTCACATGACTGCGCACTTGCGA
>Ga0307509_10000679_pt1 | contig 58021 bp, 47 predicted proteins | sample 10_EM_MG_FD_202245 | JGI IMG/M metagenome (GOLD analysis project Ga0307509, IMG submission 202245) | Populus trichocarpa ectomycorrhiza microbial communities from riparian zone in the Pacific Northwest, United States - 10_EM | ecosystem: Host-associated > Plants > Roots > Unclassified | place...
GCCACTTGCTCCAGCGTCGGCAGCAGGTCGCGGATGTTGCTGATCTTCTTGTCGAACAGCAGCACGAACGGGTTGTCCAGAATCGCGGTCTGCTTTTCCGGGTTGTTGATGAAGTAGGGCGACAGGTAGCCGCGGTCGAACTGCATGCCTTCGACGACTTCGAGTTCGCTGTTCAGGCTCTTGCCGTCTTCGACGGTGATGACGCCTTCCTTGCCGACCTTGTCCATCGCGTCGGCGATGATCTTGCCGACCTCTTCGTCGCTGTTGGCCGAGATCGTGCCGACTTGTGCGATTTCCTTCGAGGTCGTTGTCGCCTTCGACTGCTTCTTCAGCTGCTCGACCAGCGCCGTGACGGCCTTGTCGATGCCGCGCTTCAGGTCCATCGGGTTCATGCCCGCGGCCACGTACTTCATGCCTTCGCGAACAATGGCTTGCGCGAGAACCGTCGCGGTCGTCGTGCCGTCACCGGCGATGTCGCTGGTCTTGGAAGCGACTTCCTTGACCATTTGCGCGCCCATGTTCTGGAGCTTGTCCTTCAGCTCGATTTCCTTGGCCACGGACACGCCGTCCTTGGTCACGGTCGGGCCGCCGAACGAACGCTCGAGCACCACGTTGCGGCCCTTCGGGCCCAGGGTCACCTTGACGGCGTTCGCCAGGATGTTCACGCCTTCGACCATGCGGGCACGTGCCTCGCCGCCGAAGATGACGTCTTTTGCTGCCATGTTTATTTCTCCGAATGCTTAAAAATTGGACTGTTCAGGAAGGAGAAGATTTACTTCTCGACCACCGCGAACAGGTCGTCTTCCTTCATCACCAGCAGTTCTTCGCCGTCGACCTTGACGGTCTGGCCGCTGTACTTGCCGAACAACACGCGGTCGCCGACCTTGATGTTCAGGACAATGAAGTCGCCCTTGTCGCTGCGCTTGCCCGGGCCGACGGCCAGGACTTCGCCCTGGTCAGGCTTTTCGGCGGCGTTGTCGGGGATGATCAGGCCGGAAGCGGTCTTGGTTTCTTGTTCCAGGCGCTTGACGATCACGCGATCGTGCAACGGACGAAGTTTCATAGCATCTCCTTGGGGATAGACTCAGAACAATGTTTTCAGAGGATAGAGCCGAAGTGGGCGCTCAATCACTTGTGGCGAAATCTGTGGTGCAAGACCGCTGCTCCGCCGTTAGCACTCAGCTTTTGTGAGTGCTAGCAGGAGCATTATAGGGTTGAGTGCCTATCTTTCAAGTCCAAGTCCGAGGACCACCGAGGACCAGTGTCGATAGCCGGCCATGGAATCCGAGCGGGTTGGTGGCGATGAGCACAACGCCTGCATCGTGCATTCGCTGACGCGAGAACTTTTCGGAAAGATCGCCGTGCCAGCCCAACGCATCGATTGCGGCCTGCATGGAAACCCCCGAGAGGTCGCTTCCGAAGATCTCGTCACCTCAGGATGGCCGGCGGTCACGACGATGACACATTGCCGTTGAGAATGATGTCTCAATCCCGCTTTCGTGAAACTTGCAAATATGAGGCTCCTGACACTGCGCGCCACGCACAGTTTGTCCACCGTTCTGGCGACACTCGCTGTCGGGCTGCTGACGGCCTGCACCGGACTTGACAACCGCCCCACGCGCCTGTCGACACTGGACGGCCAAGTGCCGCTTGTCATTGGGCACCGGGGCCTGCCGGGCCTCTATCCGGAGGAGACCCGTGTCTCCTACGAGAACGCGGCCGATCAAGGTGCCGATTCGCTCGAGGAGGATCTGCATCTGACCAAGGACTGCGTTCTGGTTGTACGTCACAACCCTTGGCTCAGCGACAACACCAATGTGGCCGAGGTCGCGAAGACCAACCCGGTCGTCGCTGCCCGCAAGCGCACGGTGCCAGGCATCAAGGTCAAGGTGCCCTACCCCGCGACCGCAGAGAACGGCCCCGCTGAATACCTGAGCGACCTGACCGACGCCCAAGACCCGAAGTCGGTGCTGAAGTCGCTGATCGTCGATGGCGAGGACCACACCAACGACTGGTCGATCACCGACTTCACGATGGCGGAGTTGCGCCAGTGGATCAAAGGAACGACCTATGACGCGCGCGACGAGCGCCCGACGGCGCTCAACGGCGTGTACCCGGTGATCAGCTTCCAGGAGGTCATCGACATCGCGCGCGCGAAAAGCCGCACCAGCGGCCGCGTCATCACGGTCTACCCCGAGAGCAAGAACCCCATCTGGAACAACGCGCAAGCCGTTGCCAATGGTTGCGGACGCCCGGGCGGCCATCCGCTCGAAGACGCGATCATCAAGATCCTCGACGACAACCGGCTGAACAGCAAAGACGCACCGGTGTTCGTGCAGAGTTTCGACCCCGCCAGTCTGAAATACATGCGCTCTGCGGGTCTCAAGACCAAGCTGGTGCAGCTGGTGGATGGCAACGGCGTCAATTACCAGACGGGTGACGTCGTCTTCAACACGCACACCGCCTCCACCTTCGTCAGCGGGCGGCCCTGGAGTTGGACACTGACCGGCGACCCACGCTGGTTCAGCACCATGCTGACACCCGCGGGCCTGGCCGAAGTCAAGACTTATGCCGACGGCATCGGCCCGTGGAAGCCCGAGATGGTCCCGCTCAAGGTGGTGCCTTGGAAGGAGCGCAACGCCGATGGCACGCCTTACGTCGGCTCGCTGCGCGAAGCCGCGACCCAGACTCCGAACAGCGTCATCGCTGATGCCCACAAGGCTGGGCTGTTCGTCCACGTCTTCACGTTCCGCGACGAGAAGAAGTACCTGGCTGGCGACTACAACGGCGATCCGCAGGGCGAGTACTTGAAGTTCTTCCGCGCGGGGGTCGACGGTGTCTTCACCGACTTCACCCCGACCGCCTATGCTGCGCGCGCGCAGTACTTGCGCGAGGCTGGCCGCTGACTGGAGACGCTGGTGGGCATCGCGGCGCTCGGCCAGCTGCGAGAATGCATGTGCGTGTCGAACGGCACGCGATTTGCACGCGTCTGCCGACATGCCACCGACCTCGCCATCGGAAAAGCTGAAGTTCCGGCCCATCGTCCATCTGGAAGAGGCGATCCCGCGTGATCGCCTGACGCGGCGAATCCTCAACGCGCTGCCGAGCTCCGCACGCCTGACGCTGCTGCTCGCGCCGGCGGGCTTCGGCAAGACGACCGTGATGGCGCAGATCGCCGCGCAGCTCGCAGAAGACGGCGAGCGTGTCGCGTGGCTCAACTGCAGCCAACAGGACCGCGAACCGGACGTGTTCGTCGAAGACCTCGGTCAGGCCTTGCTGGCGGCCGGTGTATCGGGCATGGCCGTGAGCATGGGCATCTCGGAGATGACGCATGCGCTGGCCGACTCGACGGAGGGCGTCGCGCTCTTCGTCGATCGCTTCGAGCTCGCGTCCAGCGCGCAGGTCGATTCACTGCTCTCGACGCTTGCGGTCCTGCTGCCGCAAAACGTGCGCTGCGTGGTCGGCAGCCGTGTTCCGCCCGGCCTGCCGCTGGCGGCGCTGCAGGTTGAAGGCCACTTGCGCGTCATCGATGTCGACCCGCTGCGCTTCACCGACGACGAAGCGCGCGACCTGTTGAATGCAGCGCTGCCCGACGCGGCCATGCGCCTCGTGATCGACCGCGCCGCGGGCTGGCCCTTCGTGCTGCAACTCGCCCGCCTGAGGATGACGACCGGCGGCGCGCATCCGATCCTCGATGCCGGCCAGGCGGGCCTGCCGATTCACGAGGTGTTCGAGTACCTGGCCACGCAGGTGTTCTCGTCCTTGCGCGACGACGACGTGCAGTTCCTCGTCGACGTGGCCGTGCTGGACAGCATCGACATCGCGTCGGCCAACGCCGTGCGCGACCGCAGCGACAGCGCGAGCCACATCGAGCGGCTGAAGCTGATGAAGCCGATCGTCGTCGTCAACACCCAGCCGCTGACCGCGAGCCTGCACCCGCTGCTGCGCGACCTGCTGCGCAGCATGCTCGAACGCGACGACGAGGGCGGTCGCGCGGCCACCTTGCACACGCGTGCGGCGCAGTATTTCGCTGAACGAGGGGCACTGCACGAGGCGGTCTCGCACGCGGTGCTCGGGGGGCGGCTCCAGCTCGCGGCGCGCATCCTCGCCGACGCCGGTGGCATCTGCCTGCTGATCGACCAGGGCGTGGGCCGAGTCAATAACTTGCTCCAGCTGCTGCCGCCCGGCACGGTGCAGAAGCACCCGCGGCTGCGGCTGCTGCGCATCGCGCAGCTGCTGGTCGAGGAGAACGGTGTCGAGGCGCGGCTCGACCTGGCGCGCATGACTGCCGGCATGGACGCGCGGCGCGCGCTCGGCGAACTCGACGAGGCGACCTGGTTCGACCTCTCGATCACCCGTGTGCTGATGTCGGTCAACGAAGCCGAGCACGTGTTCCGGTTCAAGCCGATGCCTGAGCTCGAGCAGGCGCTCGCCCAGGCGCGCGAGCACTATTGCGAGGACTCGCGCTACCTCGTGATCGTGCTTGCGGTCGAGATCCTGCTGCTGCAGCGCTATGGGCCGCTCGACCGCGCCGAGCGCCGCACGGTCGAGGCCGAGAAGCTGCACCAAGACGGCCACTTCTCGTACAACATCCCCTGGACCTGGGTCTACAAGGCCCGCAACGCCTATGCGCGTGGCGATCTGGCGGTGGCGCAGCAGGAGCTGCTGAAGGCCTCGGGCAAGGAACTCGACATCTTCACCTTCACGCACGGCTCGTTCGGGCAGGTGGTGCACGCACTGCTCGGCAAGCTGTGCTTCGATCAAGGCGCGATCGACGAGGCGTTCAAGCACTTCGAGGCGATTGCGCCGGTCAAGCTGATGACGCTCTTCGAGATCCACGCCGGCGTGTACGTCTACTACCCCTTGTGCGAGTTCGCGCGCGGCAACGTCTCACGCGCGCTCGACATGCTCGCGAGCGCGCGCCAGATCGCGTTCGACGACGGCCTGCCCCACCTCGACATCCTGGCCGCGGCGCACGAGATTCAGATCCTCGCCGCGACCCAGCGTCTGGCAGAAGCCAACGAACTTGCGCAAGACACCAGCATCGAGCACGTGCTCGGCATCGGCCGCGAGGCCGGCGCGCTGCCCGTGGCCGAAACCGAGGCCGTGATCGCTGCCTGCTTCAGCCTCGCGCTCGCGAACGGAAAGATCGACGCCGCCGCGCGAATCGCCGACGACGCACTCGCTGCGGCCCTTCGATCCGGCCGGCGCCTGGCCGAGATCGACGCGCGCCTGATGCTTGCGCGCTCATTCATCGCCAAGCTCGATCAGCCTGCAGGCCGGCTCGCCGTCGAGCAGGCGCTGCGCATCGCCGCCCAGTGCGGCGCGGTGCAGGCGTTCATCTGGGCCGGGGCAGAGGTGCTGGACATCGTGCGCGCCGTCGCGGCATCGCCGCGGCACGGCGCGGCTGCGTGGGCGAACCGCATCGTCTCGGTGTCGGACGAAAGCGTCCAGCGCCGCAGCGCCGCCGACATGCTGTTCACGCCCCGCGAACGCGATGTGCTGCGCGGCCTGGTGAAGGGGCAGTCGACCAAGCTCATCGCGCGCGAACTCGTGCTCTCGCCCGAGACGATCAAGCACCACCTGAAGGCGATCTTCGCTAAGCTCGGCGTTCGCACGCGCGACGATGTGGTGGCCGAGGTCCGGCGGCGCGCGCTGGTCTGACGCGCGGTTGGAGTTTTATCCAGCGCTCTCGCGGGCGAAGCGCGCAATCGAACCGCCGCGGCGCCACGCGACGAGCCGCATGCCGGCCCAGTACGCCAGGCTTCCGATCGCCAGCGAGTTGAGGGCCGGGATGCCGATGTTCGGCAGCAGCAGCGCGCTTGCGCAGGCCAGCAGCCAGGCCACCAAGGCCACCGGGTTGAAGCGCTCGGATTCGGTGGGCAGTTGCCCCGTCGCGCGTGCCCGGAGCAACTCGGTGCGGTCGCGGCGCAGCAGGTAGTAGTCGACGATCATGATGCCGGCGACGGGCGGGATCGCGACGCCGAGCAGCACCAGAAAGCCGATGAAGTGATCGAGGATGCCGAGCATCGAGAGCACCGTGCTCGTGATGCCGACCCACCAGGTCACGCGGCCGCGATCGATCGTGCCGTTGCGCTGCAGACGCAATGCGTGAAGCAGCGTGCTGAAGCCGAGCGACGACGAATAGAGGTTCAGGTTGTTGAGCTTGACCGTCGACACCACCGCGATCGTTGCGCCCAGCCAACCGGTGAGCGCGGACATCAGCGTGACGATGTCGGCGCTGCGCAGCAGCAGCGCCATGGCCACCGCCAGCAGATTGATGCTGAGCTCGCCCACGAAGGTGGCGATCAAGGTCATCCAGAACACGTCCTTGCCGCTGCGCATGAAGCGGCTGACATCGGGCGTGACGATGGCGCCGATGATGAAGCTCCCGGTCACCGCGGTGATCGCCTCGGCCATGCCCAGGTGCCGGCCGGCGGGCGCTGCGGCCAGCAGCTCAGTGAAGCTGTGGCCGCTCAGCAGTTGGAACGCGGCCCAGAACACGGCCATCAAGAAGAGCGGCAGCGCGATCGTCGCAATCAACGACATCAGTCGGTAGCCCTTGACGGTGATCCACGTGACGGCGATCCCCGTGAACACCGACCACAGCGTCACGTTCATCAGGCCGGTCGCGTGGAAGAGGCCATTGGCGAACACGCCGTTCTGAACCCCGAACCAGCCCATCAGCGCGATCGCGATCACCGCACCGACGAGTGCGGAGCCGATCCGCCCGAAGCCGGCCCAGCAGGCCAGCAAGGTCGTCGACAGACCTTCGGCGCAGGCCGCGGCGCCGAGCGCCCAGCTCAACACCTGCAGGATCACCGAGCCGAGGATCGTCGCCCACACGGCCTCCTGGAACGTGAGGCCGTAGCCCAGCGAGGCGCCGAGCAGCAGTTGCGGTACGCACGCGAAGGCGCCGAGGCGGATCACGAGCACTTCGAACATTGGGCGCCGCGCGTCCGCAGGGACCGGGCGGGTGGCGTGATCGTCACGCGGCGGTTCGAGGTGTGCGGTCATCAAGCTTCGATCGGCGAGTACTCGACGTCATAGCCGAAGTAGCGCGGCCCGGCGAGTGCGATGCCGGCGGGCGTGCGCCATCGCGGATCGCATGGAAAGCCGATCAGCGTGACGCGCAGACCGTAGCGCAGCAACTCGGCGGTGACCGGCTCGCCGGTCTCGACATCGAGCATCGCGATCAGGTCGGGGGTGGTCGCGACCGGCGAACCGTTCACCTCGGCCATCAGGAACTCGTTCTGGAACCGCACCTGGCACCGGCTATCGCCTGCGCCGTGAAAACCCGCGAGGGTCGCCGTGCCGCGATTCCAGCCGCCCGCCGTCACGCGCTCCACATCGATGACCTTGCCATCGAACAGGCGCCGTGCGCCCAGCAGTTCGATCAGGTTTGCGACGGGATCGTGCTTGTTCTTGCGGGCCGCGATCAGGGTTTCACCGGCGCGCTGCAGCATCGAGAGCGAGCCGTGGACCGTCGTGCGCTTGGCTTGTGAACCGCTCATCGGGTAGAGCACCGTGCACGCGGAGCCGCCCATGTCGCTCGCCAGCGATCTGACGAAGCGCTCGGTGTACTGGTTGGTCACGGTGTCCATCACCACGGAGTTGCCCTTGTCGTCGCACAGCGCCATCGGGGTCGCCCGGGTGCCGTGCAGCGTCGCCAGCGTCATCTGGATCTCGGGGAAGGCGCGGCCCATCAGGTCGCCGTCGAGCAGGGGCAGGCCGGTCTGGCTCGCCACCGCGAACGGAATCGTCGAGTTCAGGCCGCCGGCTTCGGCGCACATCACCGCGGTCGCGCGCTTGCCGAGGTACTTCTCGATCGATCTCAACGCGCCGAGGAGTTGGTCCGTGCTCGGAAACTTCTCGATCGCCACCGTGGGCGCTCCGACCAGCGCGACCGGCACCACGAACGCATCGTCGGCGAGCGTGTCGACGTCGATCAGCTGCACCGGCCCGTGCTGCCGCATCATGTTCATCGCGATCAGCTTGCCGATGTACGGGTCGCCGCCGCCGCCCGTGCCGTACACGCTGGCACCGAGGGCGATTGCCTCGATGTCTTCTGCGTTGATGCTGCGCATGTTCAAACTTCTCCAGATGGCATGTCGGATTCAATCGGCCAGCAACAGCTCGCCGACCACCTTGACGCGGATGCGCGTGGCGTTGCCCGCCATGTAGGCGAGCGGCAGGTCTTCGACATCGACGACGACGAGCGACTCAGACCTGGCGCCGCCCTTGATCGCGGCTTGTTTTGCTTCCTCGGTCGCCTCGGCGATGGCTGCGTCGCGTTCGATCTCCGCGAGCTTGAAGAGACGGTCGCATTCGCCGCTCACCTGCGCCATCGCGGCACCGACCGCATTGGCCACGGCGTAGTGCGGCGGCCGCTGGGCGACCAGGTCGCCGATGCGCTCGCGCGCCAGCACGCTGCCGCCGCCGACCACGAGCAGCGGCACGCGTGCGTCCGATGTTCGGACCCGGTCGACCGCTGCGAAGAGCTTTTCCTGCATGCGCTCGATGCAGGCTTTCACGCCTGCGGCGTCGAGATGCGCGACGAACTCGCGGTTGCCGAACTCGGCCATGCCGCCGGCCACTGCCACGTCGCTCGCGGTCAGCGTCCGGCCACCGAAGATCAGCGCTTCTTCGTGCAGGCGATAACCGACGCTCTCCGGCCCGATGCTTTCGAAGTCTGCGCTGATGCGCGTGCCGCCACCCAGGCCGATGCTGTAGACATCGGGCATGCGGAAGTTGGTTCGCACGCCGCCCACGTCGACGGCCGTGCCGGCTGCACGCGGGAAGCCCTTTTGCAGCACGCCCACGTCGCTCGTCGTGCCGCCGATGTCGACGACGATCGCGTCCGACTCCTTCGACAGAAAGGCCGCGCCGCGCATCGAATTGGTCGGGCCTGACGCGACGGTCAGGATCGGGAAGCGCGCTGCCCGCTCGGCGCTCATCAGCGTGCCGTCGTTCTGCGTCAGGAAGAAGGGCGCGGCTATGCCGGCTCGCGCGACGGCGCTGGTGAACGCCGCCATGATCGAGGTCCCGAGGTCGCCGAGTGCCGCGTTCAGGATGGCTGCGTTCTCGCGTTCGAGCAGGCCGACGCGGCCGACCTCTGATGACAGCGTGATGCGCGCATCGGGGATCACGTCTCGAACCAGTTCGGCGGCCTGCTTTTCGTGCGCATCGTTGATCGACGAGAACACGCCCGAGATCGCGACGTGGCGGATCTTCTGCGCCGCGAACGATTCGGCCACCGCCCGGATCTCGTCGGCACCGACGGCCCCGATCTCGCGGCCGTCGAACTCGAAGCCGCCGCCGACGATGCGCGCATCGGCGCGGATCGCGGCGGCGATGTCTTCCGGCCAGCCCGACAGCGGCGGCAGCGACTGCGTGGCCGGCAGCGCGAGGCGGATCACGCCGACGCGGGCCAGCGAGCGCCGTTCGACGATGGCATTGGTGAAGTGGGTGGTGCCTATCATCACGGCACGCAAGTCGGCGGCGCGCACGCCCGAGCCCGAGATCACTTGGCGCAGCACGGCGAGCACGCCGGCCATCACGTCGGCCGAGGTCGCCGCCTTGACGGCATGAACCACCTCGTTGCCGTTCATCAGCACGGCGTCGGTGTTGGTCCCGCCGACGTCAATTCCTATCCGGTACATGCGCTCGTCCTGCCCGTCAGAACCGGTACTTCGCACCGAGGCCGAACTGCCGGCCCTGGGCGAGCGAGCCGATCGCATAGCCGAGGCCCGAGTAGGCCGCGGGGTTGTAGTCGGCGTAGTACTTCTTGTCGGTGAGGTTCTTCACGAACAGGTAGGTCGACCACTTGTCCTTCGCCTCCGAGAGACCGAAGCGCAGGTTCAGCAGCGTCATCGCGTCCTGCACGTCGGCGTTGTCGATCTGCCAGTAGCGCTTGCTGCGGTGCTCGACATCGAAGCGGGCGAAGCCGCTCATGTTCGGCCCGACCGTCGCGCTGTACTGAACGCCGAGGTTGATCTTGAACGGCGATGCCTTCGGCGTGTAGTGGCCGACCGTGTCGGGCTGCGCGGCGTTCTCCACGATGCGGCTGTCGGTGGTGCCGATGCCGCCGTCGAGTTGCAGACCGGCGAGGGGCAGGTACTGGAAGTCGATGTCGACGCCCTTGATGTGCACGCGATCGATGTTGTTGATCAGTTGGGCGCCGGTCGCCGCGTTGACGAAGAAGTACTGGAAGTCCTTCGAGTCGGCGTAGTAGGCCGAGGCGTTCAGGAACAGCCGCTTGTCGAGCAGCGTCGACTTCAGGCCGATCTCGTAGTTGCTCAGCTTTTCGGACTTGAAATCGTCGAGCCCCGGTGCGTTGAATCCGCCCGAGCGAAAGCCGGTGCTGTAGGTTCCGTACGCGATCACGTCCTTTGTCAGGTGCTGCGTCAACGTGAGTTTGGGCTGTACCGAGTTGAACGCTGCGGCGCGTTCACTGCCGGTGACCAGGTCGGTCTGGTTGCGCTCGTCTCGGTCGTAGCGAAGGCCGGCCGCGAGCGTCGTCGCGGTCGAAAGGTCTTGCTCCACTTGGCCGAAGAGCGAGTAGGCCTTGTTGTTGTTGTGCTCGTTGCGCTGGATCAGGTTCTTGCTCAGGTCGTCGTACTGGGCGCGGTCGCTGTTCGTGTCGAGGAATGCGCGGGTCTCGAGGTCGCGGCGCGTGTTGAGGACGAGACCGCCGGCGATCCAGCGGAACGGTTTGTCGTCGGCCGAGGTGAAGCGTACCTCCTGGCTGAGCATCTTCACACCGAGGTCCTGCCCCTGCCCAGCCTGGAAGCCGAACCCGAGGAAGCCACCGGGCTTGTCGCTCGGGTTGGAGAAGTCGAGGTCGCCGCGGTATTTCTCGACCAGGTCGGTGTACGCGGTGATCGCGCTGAGCGTGCCGGCGTCGGTGCGGTATTGGGCCTTGAAGCTGAAGTCGTAGGTGTGGCCCTCGGTCCGGCCGAGGATGTTGGAGCGCGGCGACACGGTGTCGTTCGCATCGCCGCTCGCGACCAGGCTGTCCCAGGTGGCACCGCCGACGAAGTCGTTCGCGCTGACCCGAAAGTCGAGTTGCAGGTCGTCGCTCGGAAAGGCCAGAATCTTCGCGCGCAGCGAGTTGTCGTGTTGGACCTTGTCGACCTTCTCGTTCAGGAAGGTGTTCGAGATCAGGCCACCGAAGCGCTGCGATTCGCCGGCGATGCGGTAGAGGATCTTGTTGTCGCCGATCGGCCCGCTCACCCCGGCCGATGCGCTCACGGCGCCGCCGTTGCCGATCTCGATCCCGCCGAAGCCTTCGAGCGTGTTCGTCGGCTGCTTGGTCTCGATCGTGATGGCGCCACCGATCGCGTTGCGGCCGAAGAGTGCACCCTGCGGGCCTTTCATGACCTCGATGCGCTGCACGTCGAAGAGGTTCATCTTCAACTGCTTCTGGTTGTTTTGCGGCACGCCGTCGATCACCACCGCGACCGGCGAATCGGCGTTGTTGAGTTGCGAAACCCCCCGGATCGTCACGAAGGAGTTCGAGAAGGTGAAGGACTGATCGAACGCGACGTTGGGCGTCAGGTTGATGAAGTCCTGCGTCGAGGTGATGCCCGTCTTCTCGATCTGCTTGGCCGAGAAGGTCTTGACCGAGATCGGCACCTCTTGCAGTGCTTGCGCGCGGCCTTGCGACGTCACCGTCACCGTCTCGAGCGCCTGCGGCGCCGGCTGCTCGGTCGGCGACGTGGGGGCGGCCGACTGCGCATGCGCAGCAGAGGCGAGGCCGAGCAGCGCGAGTGCGGCCGCTTCGGCGAGGGGGTTCAAGGATCCGGGGTTCTTGTGCACGCAGCCCTCCTGGGTGTTTCGGGTTTGTTCGACAGGAAGTCTCAGTGATGGGGGGAATGCGGACAAGACGAACGCGGTGGGATGCGGCCGCCGAAAACGGGGGATGCGCGCATCCCCCGTGTGTCTCGCTCGCGTGCGACTTCTCGATTGAGAGAGCCACGACCTGCGGTGTCCAGGCGACTCACCTTGCGGCCGATGACCCTGTCAAAAAAGTCGTTGAGAATGGCATGCGGCACACGCTGATCGACTCCACCTGACAACCCTGACCCGGAGACAACCGATGTTCAAGAGCGCCATTGCTGGCACCACCGTTTTCCTCTTCCTGACCGGGGCTGCCCATGCGCAGCTTTCGGAGACAGAGCAACGCATCGTCGCGGCCGTCAAGCAGCGCACACCCGCGGCGTTGGAGTTGCTGGAGAAATCGGTGCGCATCAACAGCGGCACCCTGAATCCCGAAGGCGTGCGCGCCGTGGGCGAGATCTATCGGGCTGAGCTCGATGGCCTGGGCTTCAAGACCCGCTGGATCGACATGCCGCCTGCCATGAAGCGGGCAGGGCACTTGGTTGCCACGCGCGAGGGCGATGTGGGCAAGCGCGTGCTGCTGCTCGGGCACTTGGACACGGTGTTCGAGAAGGGCAGCGCGGTGCCGCTCTGGGAGCGCCAGGGCGATCGCGTGCGCGGCTAGGGCGTGAACGACATGAAGGGTGGCGACGTCATCATGATCGAGGCACTTCGCGCGCTCAAGAGCGTGGGTGTTCTGGACCACGCCAAGGTTGAAATCATGTTCACTGGCGACGAGGAGCGCGGCGGCCTGCCGCTGGAGACTGCGCGTGCCGACATGGTGTCGATGGGCAAGCGCGCCGATTACGCGCTGTCGTTCGAGGGCAGCAACAAGCACGACGGCGTGGACACCGCCAGCATCGCGCGCCGCTCTGCGGGGGGCTGGGTATTGCACGTCAAGGGCAAGGCGGCGCATTCCATGGGCGTGTTCTCGGCGCAATCGGGATACGGCGCGATCTACGAGACGGCGCGCATCCTGAACGCATTTCGCGAGCAGGTGATCGAACCCAACCTGACGTTCAACCCAGGCCTGGTCTTCGGCGGTACCAACGTCTCGTATGCCGAAGACACGGCGACGGCCAGCGCCTTCGGCAAGTCCAACGTCATTGCGCGCGATGCGGAGGTTCTGGGGGACCTGCGCTACCTCTCGCCCGAGCAGGGCGAACGCGCGCGCCAGAAAATGCGGGCGATCGTCTCGGCGGGCAATCTGCCGGGGACCTCCGCCACCATCAGCTTCACCGAGAGCTACCCGCCGATGCCGCCTACCGAGGCGGGCCGCAACCTGGTGGAGCTTTACTCGAAAGCCAGCCTGGACGCTGGCCTGGGTCGCATCGACATTCTTGATCCGTCACTGCGCGGCGCGGGCGACGTGCAATTCGTCGCGCCCTACACCGTCGGCATCGACGGTCTCGGTGCTCAGGGGCGCGGTGCGCACACGGACGACGAAGACCTGGAGATTGCATCCATCGAGCGGGGTGCCATCCGTGCAGCCCTGCTCATCTACCGGCTCACGCAATCGGCGTCGCGATGACGTGGAGCCGGACGCAGGACACCGACGGTACGGGACGGACGAGCCCGGATGAGCTGATTCGGCAACGGCGACATCCCATTTGACGCCGCTCGGCTCAATGCGGCGGAGCCGCGCTGACGTTCATGCGACGTGAACCGAGCGCACGCCTGCTCAAGCAATCCACATGACCTCGACGGGCCGTCATCCTAGCGGTTCCGGGCTCGCCAGAGCAACCTGTAAGACATAGCAGTACACCACGTGAGCAAAGTTCGCTATCGTGGTTTGCATGTATGGCGGGCAGGGCGGTAGCGATGAGAGAGGCATCTTCCCGAGGGGCCGCAAGTCGTCGTGGCCGGTGCGACATCCATCGCCCGCGGGTGGTGCGATGAACGAGTCTCGCGTCGCACGCGTTTGGGGTCTGCGCCCAATCAAAGTGCGGTCTGCGCGCGTCTCGGAGCGCTGCGGCGTAAAGATGAGGCCGCCTGTGAAACGTGACTCAAGTTGGCTTCGTCGGGTCCGAAGACCCACATCGTTGTCAGGCCGTCGCGACGGTCTGAGGCGCTGGTGCATCGTGCAGCGATGCACTTCATTGGTGATCGAAGTAAACGTCTCGGAGCAGTACAAATGAATTTTTCAAACCTGAAGATTGGCTCGCGCTTGGCACTCGCGTTCTCTGTCGTGATCGCGCTGTTGTTGGTGGTCCTGGGCGTGGCCATTTCGGTCATGAATGGTTTGAGCAACGTGATGGACGGTGTGGTGGACGATCGCTATGCGCAGATTGCGCTGAGCAACAAGATCAAGAGCACCGGGGACCGGGGGGCGATCACCCTCGGACGGATTCTGCTGGCCACGACGCCGGAGCAGTTGAAGAAGTACATGGACGAATACGCCGCCATCCGAGCGTCCAACACCGAGAACCTTGCCAACTTCGAAAAGCTGCTCCACTCCGAAGAGACCAAGGCAATCTTTGACGAGCAGTCGAAGGCGCGCAAGGAGTACGGCGTCGTGGTGCGCAAGGTCTTCGATTTGATGGCGGCCGACAAGCGCACCGAAGCCATGGCGGTCTACCAGGACGAGATGGCAGGCCCGCAGGCCAAGTACTACGCGCTGATCGACAAGATGGTCGGCCAGCAGGCGCAAAGCATGGTCAGCGATGTGGCCGATGCCAAGGACAATTCGCGCCTGGCGAAGATCCAGATGATCGGCGTGTCGGTACTGGCGGTGCTGCTCGGCGTCGGGACGGCCTACTACATCACGCGGTCCATCACCCGCCCCATTCAGCGCGCCATCACGCTGGCCGAGTCCGTGGCGGCGGGCGACCTCACCTTTCAGGTGCAGGTGGAAGGCACGGACGAGGTCGGGCGTCTGACCAGTGCGCTTCAGCGCATGGTCGACAGCCTGCACCGCATTGTCTCGGAGGTCCGCACCGGTGCGGACACCATTGCAACGGCGGCTCATGAAGTGTCCCAAGGCAATATGGACCTGTCGTCCCGCACCGAACAGCAAGCCAGTGCGCTGGAGGAGACGGCGTCTGCGATGGAGCAGCTGACCTCGGCGGTCAAGCTCAGTGCCGACAGTGCGAGCCAAGCCGACAAGCTGGCCGTGTCCGCCTCCACCGTGGCCACCCAAGGGGGCGAGGCCGTGGGTCAGGTCATCGACACCATGAGTTCGATCGCCGACTCGTCCAAGCGCATCGTCGAGATCATCGGCGTCATCGACGGCATTGCCTTCCAGACCAACATCCTGGCGCTGAATGCGGCCGTCGAGGCGGCTCGCGCGGGCGAACAAGGTCGGGGCTTTGCCGTGGTGGCCAGCGAGGTTCGCGGCCTGGCGCAGCGCAGCGCGCTCGCGGCCAAGGAGATCAAGACCCTGATCGACGCCTCGGCCAGCCAGGTCGACGAGGGCAGCAAGATGGTCAAGCAGGCGGGCGAGACGATGCACCAGGTCGTCGCCAGCATCAAGCACGTCAGCGACATCGTGGCAGAGATCAGCGCCTCGAGCCGCGAGCAGAGCATGGGCATCGAACAGGTCAACGCGGCGATTCTCCAGATGGACGACTCCACACAGAAGAATGCCGCCATGGTGGAGCAGGGCACTGCCTCGGCGAGCGCGCTGCAGGATCAGGCCAAGCAGTTGACCCATGTGGTGCAGGCCTTTGCGCTCTAGCCGTCTTCCGCTGCGCACATAGACAGACCCCCGTCTTCGCGCCGTACAGGTTCGCGGAGGATGCGAGGAGACCAGCGGGCGCGCACCGAGCAAAGACTCGGCGTTCCTGGGTAGGTCATGTCCATCCATCGATGAGCATGACCTGGTACTGGCCATGGCCATGCCGGACAGGTGCCGACAACCGTGCCCATCCGTCGTGGCGAGGCCACGGAGCCGCGGCTCCGCCCTCCTTCAGTCAGGAATTGGAATGTCAACGACCTTGTTTCACCGGCACTCGTGGCTGCATCGGTGCCACTTCAGGCTGGACGCTGATCTTGTCGCAGCGCCCGCGGCTGCGCCGCCCGCGGCACGCCCAAAGCCTGAGGTTCAGCGCTTCATCGACGCGCATCGCCAGCATGGTCATCGCTGCGCCGCGCTCGATCCATTGGGGCTCGCGAACCCGGTGGATGCGCTGACTCTCTTGCCCAGGCAATTCGGGCTGTCGCCCGCAGAGGCCTTGACGGCGGATGGCTCGGCCGTTTTGGGTGCGCGCGATGTCCAGGCCTTGAGTCAGCGCCTCAAGGCGATCTACTGCGGGCCCCTGGCGCTGGACTGCTCCGGCGTCCGGGATGAAGCGCGCTGTGCATGGCTCTATGCCCGGATGGAATCGGCCGAAGCGCCTTCGCATGGCGGCGGCGGCGAGCTGTTGGACCGACTCATCGAGGTGCAGGCCTGGGAGCAGCACGTGGCCCAGCGCTTTCCCCAGGCCAAGCGCTTCTCGCTGGAAGGATGTGAAGCGCTGGTGCCGATGCTGGATGCCTTGATCGACGAGGCCGCCGCCCACGGCATCGGCGAAGTCTTCATGGGGATGCCCCATCGCGGACGGGTCAACGTGCTGGTCAATGTCCTGGGCATGCCGCCGGCGGACGTTCTCGATTACTTCGACTCGGAGGCCCAGCACCCGGAGCTGCACCGCGATCTGGTCTATCACCTGGGCGGGCAGTCTGCCGTGACGACGCGCCACGGTGAGATCTCGGTCACGCTGGCGTACAACCCCTCGCATCTGCAGAGTGTCTACCCGGTCGTCACGGGCATGACACGTGCCAGCCAGGCCCGGCAGGTGGCCCGGCCGGGCGTTGCCAAGTCCGCTGCCATCGTGCTGCACGGCGATGCCGCCTTCGCCGGTCAGGGCGTGGTGATGGAAACGCTGATGCTGACGCAGAGTCCGGGCTACTCGGTCGGTGGCGTCGTCCACGTGGTCATCAACAACCAGGTGGGCTTCACCGAGCCCAACCTGATGAATCCACAAACACCGCGCTATTGCAGCGACGTGACGCGCGTGATCGACGCGCCGGTGTTGCGCGTCAATGCGGACGCGCCAGACCAGGTGCTGCGTGCCGCGAAGATCGCCTTCGACTACCGGATGAAGTTCGGTGCCGATGTCGTCATCGACCTGATCGGCTACCGCCGGCTGGGTCATTCTGAACACGATCTGCCGACGCTGACCAGCCCACGGGTGCAGGCGATGATCACGCACCAACCTTCGGTTGTCGACGTGTATGGAGCGGCGCTGGCGTCTGCCGGCACGACTTCGCACGGCGACATGAGCGCCTACATCGAATGCGGCAGGGCTGCGGCGATGGAGGCCTTCGCCCGCCAGGCCACGCGTCCATCGATGCCGTTGCGCCCGACGCAGGAGCCGGTGCCGCAGATGACACCGCTGTTGCGGCCTCAGCTCCAAGCCGTGGTCTCGGCCATGACCCGGTTGCCTGAGGGCTTCCAACCGCATCCGCTCATCGAGACGATGATTCAGCAGTGGCAGCTCGTGGCGAACGACGAGGGTGCCGCCGCGGACTGGTGCTTTGCGGAGAACATGGCTTACGCCTCCACGCTGAATGCCGGCGTCGGCGTCCGCGTTTCCGGAATGGATGTGCGCAGAGGCACGTTCATGCACCGGCACGCGGTGTGGCACGACCAGGCATCGATGGGGGTGGCCCGCGATGAGTTCATCCCGTTGCAACGGTTGGGCGCGGGCGCGGCGCGCTTCGAAGTCATCAACTCGGTGCTGTCCGAAGAGGCCGCGCTGGGCTTCGAGTACGGCCACAGTGTGCAGGACCAGCACACCCTGTCGATCTGGGAGGCGCAGTTCGGCGACTTCGTCAATGGCGCGCAGGTCTTTGTCGACCAGTACATCAGCGCCGGTGAAGAGAAGTGGGGCTACCGCTCGGCACTCGCGTTGCTGCTCCCGCATGGATACGAGGGCTACGGGCCGGAACATTCAAATGCCTACCTGAGCCGGTTCCTGGCGTTGTGCGGGGGAGGGAACATGCGGGTGGTCTGCCCATCGACCTCGGCGCAGATGTTCCACCTGCTGCGGCGGCAAGCGTTCTCGGACGTGCGCAAGCCGCTGGTCGTGATGACCCCCAAGGGCACGCTGTACAACGACGCCGCATCGCACTCGCCCGTTCAACAACTGCACGAAGGGGAGTTCCAGTCGGTCCTGGCAGATGTTCAGGCAGTCACCGCATCGGAGGTCACGCGCGTCGTGCTGTGCAGCGGCAAGCTGTACTACGACCTCCACCGCGCTCGCCTGGCCAGCGCCCGCAAGGACGTGGCCTTGCTGCGCCTGGAACAGTTCTATCCCTTCCCACACGAAGCGCTGGCCCGAATCCTTGAACAGTATTCCCAGGTCCGCACCTTGGTATGGGCTCAGGAGGAGACCAAGAACCAGGGCGCCTGGGCCTTCGTGCGCGACGAGCTGACCGCGCTGTGCCCTTCAGGTGCTGCGCTGCTGGACGTGGCGCGACCGGTCACCGCCTCCGGCGCAACGTCCTCTCTCGCAGTGCATCGGCGTCAGCAGCATGAGCTGGTCGCGCGTGCCATGGGCCTGGCGGGGGCGGCGGACTGACCGACACACCTTGCCGAAGCGGCTGCCACAGCGCTTCCGGTTAGCGGTCGAACGCCGCTTGCAACTCTGCTTTGCTCGCGCGGCCTTGCTGCAACATGAGCATCAACAGCAGTCGAGACTTTTGCGGACTCAGATCGCCTGACATCACGGCGCCGGCGTCGAAAGTCGTCTTGCCGCCCCCGACGAATCCGTAGACCGGCATCGTCCGTCCGTTGGGCACGCGCGTGGACACCACCACGGGCACGTTCTTCGACAAGGCGTATTTCACCGCCTCGAACATCGAGACGTTCATGTTGCCCATGCCGACCGCCTGCACCACGATGCCTTTGGCACCCTGGTCCACGGCGTAACGCAACAGCGAGCCGTCGGCGCCGCCGAACATCGCAAGGATTTCCACGCGCGGCATGTCGGCCGCGCCGATGTCGAAGTGCTGTCGACGCAACGGGGCACGTGAGAACAACACCTTGTCATCCCACACTTCCCCCAGGAAACCGAAATCGCCCGACTTGAAGGTCTCGACGTCGCCCGTGTGCGTCTTGGTGACACTGCGCGCCGCGTTGATCTGGTTGTTCATCGCCACCATCACGCCCTTGCCCTTGGCCTCCGGTGACGTCGCGATCCGGATTGCGTTCAGCAGATTGCGCGGACCATCGAAGTCGGGCGACGAAGCATTGCGCTGAGCGCCGATCAGGATCACCGGCTTGTCAGATTTGACGGTCAGGTCGAGCCAGTAGGCGGTCTCTTCCATCGTGTCGGTTCCATGCGCGATCACGACGCCAGCGACTTCCGGCCGCGCGAGCGCGTCGTCGACCGCCTTGGTCAGGCGTGTCCACCACTTGGCCTCGACATAGTTGGCCGACATGGCCGAGAAGTTGTTGACCTCGATGGTCGCGTACTTCACCGCGTCGGGCACGGTCTGCATCAGGTCGTCGCCGGATATGGCAGGCACCACGCCCTTGGTCGCGGGATCGACCTTCATGGCGATCGTTCCGCCGGTCGCGATGAACTGCACGACAGGTTTGGTTTGGGCCGATGCCGCCGCAGAGGCGGCGCAGATCACGAAGATCGACAGGACTTTGTGAAACAAACGCATGGGATGACCTCGTTGGTGAAGAAACCATTGTCTGGGATCGCCGGCTGGTGAGGTACAGCGAGTGCGCAAGCGCAGCGTTGGCGTGCTTGAAGGCGACACGGCTCGAGGCGAGAAGATGGGTGGCAGGAACTCGCCGCTTGGTCAGACACCTGCCGTTCGAGCTCAGTCCAGTCGGCCCTGCCGAGGCTGTCTGGCGTCACGGCGCACGGCCTGGGGTGGAACGCCGAAGCCGCGGACAAAGGCCTCGCGCATGTGGCGCCGATCGCGAAAGCCCGTCTCCCTGGCGATGATCTCCAGCGGATGGCGCCCCTGTTCGATCATCAATCGGGCGGCCTCCAGACGCAGCCCCTCGATGGCCTTGGCCGGTGAGGTCCCGGTCTCCAGCGTGAAGACGCGGCTGAACTGGCGCGGGCTGAGGTTCACGGCGTCGGCCAGCTCGTCGACCGACAGGCTGCGGCCCAGGTTCTTGCGCGCGTAGTTGAGGGCGTCCTGCACGCGGTCCGACTTCGGCGAGAGTTCCAGCATCTCGGAGTGCTGCGTCTGCCCGCCCGAACGCCGCTGGTGCATCACGAGCTTGTGCGCCACCGAACGCGCTACGTCGGCGCCCAGGTCCTTCTCGACCATCGCCAGCGCGAGATCCAGGCCGGCCGTCATGCCGGCGGAGGTCCAGACCGATCCGTCGATCACGTAGATGCGGTCTTCCTCGACCTGGATGTCCGGGTGGCGCTGGCGCAGTGCCTGGGCGAAGGCCCAATGCGTGGTGGCGCGCCGGCCGTCGAGCAAGCCCGCCTCTGCCAACACGAAGCCGCCGGTGCAGATGGCCGCGATGCGACGGGCCTGGGTGCCGGCGCGGCGCAGGAATCGCAGCACGCCCGCAGGCGCGGGCGAAGCCACCGGGTCGTTGACGCCCGCCACGATCCAGGTCTGCGCGACGCTGCGCGGGCTCAACGCCCGTGTGCCAACCGCCACACCGAGCGACGAGCGGACCTCGCCGCCCGACTCGGAGTAGTTCTCCACCACGTAGAAGTTGTCCTTCGCGACGAAGTTGGCGTACTCGAACGCGGCCTGGGTCGCCAAGGCCATGACCTGAAAGCCGTCGGAGAGCACGTACCCGATGCGGTGCATGAAGAGCTCCTGTGATGTCTTGAGAGCGAATGTCTCGAAAAAGTACTTTATACGTCATTTACGCCATCCGTGCGGCTGCCTACGATTCTTCCATCGACTTTCGATCAACCCGCAAAGGAGCCAGACCATGACCCAACCCACCACCCAACACCACCAAGGCACCGCCCTCATCACGGGCGCATCGTCCGGCATCGGGGCCGTCTACGCCGACCGGCTCGCACGGCGCGGCTACGACCTCGTCCTGGTGGCGCGCCATCGTGAGCGGCTCGCCGCGATGGCGGACCGCATCACCACGCAGACACGCCGCTCGGTCGAGATCCTCGACGCCGATCTCGGCGATCGGGACCAGCTCGCCAAGGTCGAAGCGAAGCTGAGACAAGACGCGAGCATTACGCTGCTGGTCAACAACGCAGGCATCGGCACGCACACGCCGCTGCTGGACAGCAACGTCGACAGAATGACCCAGATGATCGAGCTGAACGTCACCGCGCTGACGCGGCTGACCTATGCGGCAGTGCCCGGCTTCGTGTCGCGCGGCCAGGGCGCGGTGATCAACATCGCTTCCATCGTGAGCATCGCGCCGGAGGTCCTCAACGGCGTCTACGGCGGCAGCAAGGCATTCGTCCATGCCTTCAGCCTCTCGCTGCGCCACGAACTGGCGGACAAGGGCGTGCGCGTCCAGGCCGTGCTGCCCGGTGCGACGGCCACCGAGTTCTGGGCGACGGGCGGCCTGCCCCTGGAGCATCTGCCGAAGGAGATCGTCATGAGCGCCGAGGACATGGTCGATGCCGCCCTCGTGGGCTTCGACCGCGGCGAGCTCGTCACCATTCCGTCGCTGCACGCCGAACACGAGTGGGAGGCCTTCGAAGCCGCACGCAAGACGCTGTCGGGCCATCTGTCGAGCAACGTGCCGGCAGCGCGATACGTTTCGGCGCGCTGATCTGCACGACTCGGCCCATTGCCGAATTGCCAATCTTTACCGACAGGAATCGGGCCATGGATTCGACCAGTCCAACGCGACGTGCGCCCATACCGACTCACATTCCGTGGCCATTCTTCACGCCGCCGCGCTTCTACTGCTTCAACTCACAGGAGTTTTCCCAATGATCGATCGACGGCAATTCTCGACAGCGCTCGCCGCGGGCGCGGCCGCATGTCTGGTTTCGTCCATCGCCCGCGCGCAGACCGCAGCGCCGCGCATCCGCAATGTGGTGCTGGTGCACGGCGCGTACGCCGACGGGTCGTGCTGGAGCGATGTGATCGGACGCCTGCAGGCCGCCGGACTGCGCGCCATGGCGGTGCAGAACCCGCTGACCTCACTGGCCGACGACGTCGCCGCAACGCAGCGGGTCCTCGCGCTGCAGGACGGCCCGACCGTGCTCGTGGGCCATTCGTTCGCCGGCACGATCATCAGCGAGGCCGGCATCGACCCCAATGTCGCCGCGCTGGTCTACGTGGCCGCCCGTGCGCCCGATGCCGGGGAGGACTACACCGCGCTCGCGATGAAATTCCCTCGCCCGCCGGCCAGCGATGGTCTTGTCGTGTCGGGTGGGTTCGCGCAGCTCAATGAGGAATCCTTCCTGAAGTACTTCGCCGGCGACGTCGACCCCGTGAAGGCGCGCATCCTGTACGCGGTGCAGGGGCGCATCTCGACCTCGCTGTTTTCCGGTCGCACGACCGTCGCGGCCTGGCGCAGCAAGCCCACCTGGTATCAGATATCGACGAACGACAAAACCATCTCGCCCGAGCTTCAGCGCTTCATGGCCGAGCGCATGAAGGCCAAGACCGTCGAACTGGCGTCAAGTCACGTGTCGCTCGTCTCGCACCCGCAGGAGATCGCCGCGCTGATTCTCGAAGCCGCGGCCGCGTAGTGCTCTCGCCAATTGGACCGGACCCACATGAAGCAACGCATCTCTTCCTTACTCTTCACGGTTGCGATCTCCGCTGCCAGCGTGGCGGCGCACGCGGCCACGCCCCGTCAGTTCGACGAACAGGACCGCCAGGAGGTCAAGGCGGTGTTTCTGCAGCAGGCCGCCGCCGCGACGGCACACGACATGGCGGCGTTCGAGCGCGTGTTCGCGCCCACCCCAGCAGGCCAGCCGGACCCGGTCACCTTCGTTGCTCGCGCCTATCAGTTTTGGGGAAGGCCCGCACTCATCGAGCACTTCAACGAAACCTTCAAAGGTGTTTGGAAGTTCGAGCCGGACGCCGAGCGTGTCAAGGTCGTTCCGTTGACTCCGGACACGGCCGAGATCTACGCCCCGACTCAAGTCACCTCCGGCACCTCGAGTGAGACGGCGAAGACAGCGCCCTTTCTCGTCTACGAAGTTGCGGTCCGCACGCCCGAGGGATGGCGCATCGCGGCGATCGTTCCGGTACCAGCCCAGTAGTCTGAACAGACGGCGACATCTTCCGTCCATCCTCCCGCCGGACTCCAACACCTTTCTGAGCGTGCGCGCGCCGCCCGCGCGTGAATCTCCACTCGTTTTGGTCCCGAATGAGCGGGCCTTGCTGGCTGCGGACGCGCGAATACGGCACACTAGGGTTAACCCTTGATTCACGTATTCGTCCGAAACCTTTCTGCAATGAGCGAACAGAAGATCGAGTTCTACAAAGGCCCGGCCGGCGGCTGGGGTGCACTCAAGAGCGTGAGCAAGGCGCTGCTGGCGCAGGACATCCCGCTCAAGGGCGCCAAGACACTGCTGTCGGCCAACCAGCCCGACGGCTTCGATTGCCCCGGATGCGCCTGGCCGGATCGCAACCACGCCTCCACCTTCGAGTTCTGCGAGAACGGCGTCAAGGCCGTCGCGGCCGAGGCCACGGCGCGGCGCGTGACGCGCGAGTTCTTTGCGCAGCACACCGTCACCGCGCTGGCCGAGCAGAGTGACTTCTACCTGGAAGACCAGGGCCGCCTGACCGAACCCATGGTCTACGACGCGGGCACCGACAAGTACCTGCCGATCGCCTGGGACGACGCCTTCGCGCTGGTCGCGCGCCACCTCAACGCGCTGCCCGACCCGAACCAGGCGATGTTCTACACGTCGGGGCGCGCCAGCAACGAGGCGGCGTTTCTGTACCAGCTCTTCGTGCGGGAGTACGGCACCAACAACTTCCCCGACTGCTCGAACATGTGCCACGAGCCCAGCGGTTCGGCGATGCGTCCGCAGATCGGGGTCGGCAAGGGCACGGTCACGCTGGCCGACTTCGAGCAGTCCGACGCCATCTTCATCTTCGGCCAGAACCCTGGCACCAACCACCCGCGCATGCTGGGCGAGCTGCGCGCCGCCTCGAAGCGCGGCGCGAAGATCGTCAGCTTCAACCCGTTGCGCGAGCGCGGGTTGGAGCGTTTCGCCGACCCGCAGGACAAGCTCGAGATGGCCACGCTGGGCTCCACGCCCATCAGCACGCACTATTTCCAGCTGCGCGTGGGCGGCGACTTCGCGCTCGTCAAGGGGATGATGAAGCACGTCGTCGAGCAGGAAGACGCCGGGCACGCGGTGCTGGACCACGCCTTCATCGCCGAGCACACCGTCGGCATCGACGCGCTACTGGACGACCTGCGCGCCGAATCGTGGCCGCTGCTGGAACAGGAGTCGGGCCTGTCCGAGGCGCAGATGCGCAGCGCTGCCGACGTCTACCTGAACGCCAAGAGCGTGATCGCCTGCTGGGGTATGGGCATCACGCAGCACGCGCACTCGGTGGCGACGATCCAGATGATCACCAATCTGCTGCTGCTGCGCGGCAACGTGGGCCGCCCCGGCGCCGGCGTGTGCCCTGTGCGCGGCCACAGCAACGTGCAGGGCGACCGCACCATGGGCATCTGGGAAAAGCCGCCCGCCGCCTTCCTCGACCGGCTGCGCGACGTGTTCGGCTTCGAGCCGCCGCGCACGCCGGGGGTCGATGTGGTCGAGTCCATCAAGCTGATGCTGTCGGGCCAGGGCCGGGTGTTCGTGGCACTCGGCGGCAACTTCGCCGCTGCCACGCCGGACACTTATGAAACCTGGAAGGGGCTGCGCCAGTGCGACCTGACGGTGCACATCACGACCAAGCTCAACCGCAGCCACATCGTGCATGGCCGTGAGGCGCTGATCCTGCCGTGCCTGGGCCGCACCGAGATCGACGTCCAGGCCGCCGGCCCGCAAGGCGTGACGGTGGAAGACTCGATGAGCATGGTGCACATCTCGCTGGGCATCAACCCGCCCGCGTCCGAGCAACTGCTGTCCGAACCCGCCATCGTCGCGCGGCTCGCCGCCGCGACGCTGGGCATGCGCAGCAAGACGCCATGGCTGTGGCTGATCGAGGACTACGGCCGCATCCGCGACAAGATCGAAGCCGTCTTCGACGACTTCAAGGACTTCAACGAGCGCATCAAGGTGCCGGGTGGCTTCCGGCTGCCGAACAAGGCCGGCGAGCGCGTGTGGCTCACCGAGTCGAAGAAGGCGCAGTTCTATGCGCATGCCGTGCCACTGGACACGCCCGTGCACCTGGCGCGCGAGCGCCAGCTCGATGCCGTCGTCTTCACGCTGTTCACGACGCGTTCGCACGATCAGTACAACACCACGATCTATGGCCACGACGACCGCTACCGCGGTGTGTTCGGCCAGCGCCGCGTCGTCTTCATCCATGCCGCCGATATCAAACGGCTGGGCATGAAGGACGGCGATTGGGTCGACCTTCGCACGGCCTGGAGCGACGGCGTCGAACGACGCGCCGACCGCTTCAAGCTGGTCGCCTACGACATCCCGCGTGGCTGCCTGGCGGCCTACTACCCGGAGACCAACCCGTTGGTGCCGCTGTCGTCCACCGCGGTCATCGCCGGCACGCCGACATCGAAGTCCATCCCGGTGATCCTCAGTCCGCACCTGGCCGCCGACTCGACGCAACGCGCCGACGCGACCTTCGCCAGCGCGTGAGCCGAGGCGAGACGGGCTTGGTCCAGACCGACGGTGCGGGCCTCGACGAGCTGTCGGCGGCGATCCTGCAAGAACTGGCGTTGGCGCCGCGGAACTCCGCGATGTCGCTCCCTCGGCTCGGCAAGCAGCTGGGTGTCGGCGTCAGCGTGCTGATGCGCCGGCTCTCGGCGATGGGACGGGCCAGGATAGGCGGCGTGGACGGCCCGGACTGGGTGCGCGTCACGCAATCGGAGGATCGCTGGACGGCCGCATTGACAGAGGCCGGGCGGGCGTTCTGGGTCGATCATCTTTCACCGCGGGCCTTGTGCGACGGAACCTGCGACGCTCCCGGTTGAGGGTGTGCGAGGGCGCTGCCTCCGATCGTTGACGGCGGGAAACACCGCGGGTCGATCGCAACGCTATATTCCGGCAGATACAGCGAAACGGCCTAGATCTCGCCATGAGCGAAACCCTTTCGGAGACGCCCAGCCGCTCGATCAACACTCGGGGCTGGTGGCACTGATCTCGGCGTCCGATCGTCGCCTGGGGCCTCGGTACCTTCGCTGCGGCGGCCCATTGCCCGGTCGTTGACGGGCACAATGTTTGGTCCGCAGAAACGGGACCAGGCATGATTTCGAGACACGGTGACGGCAGCGCGGGCGACGCCAACTACGGCGTCATTGGCGGCGGGTACACCCGCTATCGTCAACCCGACCCGCAGATTGCTGCCTTCATTCGGAACGCGCTGGGAGATGCGCAGACCGTGCTGAACGTCGGGGCGGGCGCGGGCTCCTACGAGCCTGTGGACCGCAGCGTCACCGCCGTGGAGCCATCGGCATCGATGCGTGCGCAGCGGCCGGCCCACCTGTCCAAGGCCATCGATGCCGTGGCCGAACGCCTGCCCTTCGACGACGACAGCTTCGCCTCGAGCATGGCCACGTTCACGGTGCATCAATGGCCCGATCTGCGCGTCGGCCTGGCCGAGATGAGACGTGTGACGCGCGGCCCGATGGTGATCCTGTCCTGCGACCCCGACGAGTTGGACCGGTTCTGGCTCGCGTCCTACGCGCCCGAGGTCATCGCCGTGGAAGCCCGCCGCTATCCGCGTATCGAAACCATCGTGCGTGAACTGGGCGGGGCGCAGGTGATCCCTGTACCGATACCGCTGCATTGCACGGACGGCTTGGGAGAGGCCTACTACGGACGACCCGAGCGGCTGCTCGATCCGGGCGCACGCCTGGCCAATTCTGCCTGGAGCTTCGTGGACAGCTCGGTGTCGGATCGCTTCGTCGCGACGCTCAGGCGTGACCTGCAAGACGGCACTTGGGACGCGAAGCATGGTGACCTGCGCGAACAGCCATTTTTCGAAGGCTCTCTGAAGCTCATTGTCGGCAGGGCATAGGCCGGCCAAGCGTCCCGGGATCATTCAGAGGGATCCCGGCCGGTTACGCAGGGATCACAGCCGGCTGCTACCACCATCAGCCACGTCCTCCGAACAATGTCATGGCAGCGCACAGCTTCTTGCCGCGACCGGGCTTCTGAAGGGACGCAAGGTATCGGCCTATCCCTCCTGTCAGGTCGAGGTGGAACTGGCAGGCGCGGAGTATGTCGGCATCGCCGTCGATCAGGCCGTGACCGATCGCAACCTCGTCAGTGCGCCCGCCTGGCCGGCGCACCCCGCGTGGATCGGCCAGTTCCCGAAGGTGCTCGGGACCTGACACCGCGCTGCGCCGACCGCCGAGTCGCTACCGCGTCGAGATCTGTTCCGCAATGGTGGCGCTCCCGGTCCTGGCCCTGCCGCCCGGCCCGCTTGCCTTCGCCGGCGGCTTGCTCATAATGGTTCGCGCGGGTCAGGTCGTCGTGAGCGGACGCACCGCTGATCGAAGCGAGCTTCGCGCCACGGCTGGGTTGGACAGCACCAAAGAGTTGCACCAGTAAGACACCGCGCGTCCCGACTGCGGCTTCGTATCGGGTCACTTGTCCCTACAACACAGAAACAGGAGCGAGACATGCACCAGAGTCGTTTGTTTTCGATCGTCGCCGCGCTTCCGCTGCTGCTCGGCACGCTGGCGGCATCGGCCCAGGACCCTGAGCCGGGTTGGGCCAAGGGCCGGCCCAAGACCGACACGGCCATGAAGATGGCGCCGGTGCCCGCCTTCCCGATTCCGACGGCCGTCGAGCAGCTGCCGACCCGAAAGTTCAAGCTGCCGCCAGGCTTCAAGGTCGAGACCTGGGCCGCCGGCGTGCTGGACGCGCGCGACCTGCGTCAGGGCGACAAGGGCAACATCTTCGTCAGCACGCTGTTTGTCGGCAACAAGGTCTATGTGCTGCCGGAGAAGGCGGTCGACGGCAAGCGCGAGCCGAAGGTCATCATCGACAAGACCGAACAGGCCACCGGCATCGAGTTCTACAAGGGCACGCTGTTCTTCGCCACCCACAAAAGGATCGTCCGCTATGACAACGTCGAGGACAAGCTCGACAACCTCGGCGAGCCGACCGCGGTGCTGACCGACAAGCTGCCGGGCGGAAGCGACCACAGCTGGAAGTACCTGCGCGTCCACGACAACAAGCTGTACTACAACATCGGCGCGCCCTGCAACATCTGCGACCCCGGTGACTACGCGAAGATCTACCGCATGAACCTCGACGGCTCCGGCAACGAGACCATCGCCGCAGGCGTGCGCAACACGGTCGGGTTCGACTTCGATCCGAAGAACGGCGACCTCTGGTTCACCGACAACGGTCGCGACTGGCTGAGCGAAGAGCTGCCGAACGACGAGCTGAACCACGTCACCCAGCCCGGCAAGCAGCACTTCGGCTACCCGTATTGCCACCAGGGCAACATCCCCGACCCCGAGTTCGGATGGGGCAAGTCCTGCGATGACTACACGAAGCCCGTCGCGCTGACCGGGCCGCACGCCGGCACGCTCGGCCTGAAGTTCTACACCGGCAAGATGTTCCCGGCGAAGTACCGCGGCGCGATGTTCATCGCCCGGCACGGCCCGTGGAACCGCACCAAGAAATACGCCGACGTGATGGTCGCATTCCCAGACGGCAAGGGCGGCGTGAAGCTCGAGTCGTTCATGACCGGTTTCGTCGAGAACAATGGCTACCTCGGGCGGCCGGTGGATTTCCTCGTCATGAAAGACGGTTCGCTGCTGGTCAGCGATGACCACGCCGGAGCGATCTACCGCATCAGCTACGCAGGGAAGTGAGCTGATGCTCTGGCGACACGCCGCCGCAGCAGCCCTGCTGGCGTTGCTCGGAGTGGCGGCCTCGCCTGCTTGGTCGCAGGGGAAGAAGCCGGCTGCCGGCACGACGGCGGCCTCTGCTGCGAAGCCTTCCGGTGCAGCCTCTGCCGCTGCCGCCACCGGTGTTGTCTATGCCGAGCGCTTTCGCAATGTCTGCGCCGCGTGCCACGGCGCCGACGGGCGCAGCGACATGGCCGGCACCCCCGTGCTGGCCGGCCAGCATTCGCTCTACGCGATCACGCAACTGTTCCTCTTCCGGGAGGGCCGTCGCAACAACGAGGCGATGGTCTCGCTGGCCAAGCCCATGACAGATGTTGACTTGCGCGGCTTCTCCGATTTCATCGGCACGCTGCCGCCGGTTCCGCCGCCGGCGCCCGCCGCGGCACCCGATGCGGCGCGCATGAGCAAGGGGCAAGCCCTCGCGCAGCAGCACAAGTGCGTGTTCTGCCATGGCGTCGCTTTCGACGGCGGTCAAGGCGTGCCACGCATCGGCGGCCAGAAGGAGGACTACCTGCGCACGACGCTTCACGGCTTCAAGAGCGGCGACCGGCCGGGCTACACCCGCGCGATGACCGAAGCGCTGAGCCAGGTGCCTGTCGAGGACCTGGATGTGCTGTCGTACTACGTCGCGAACTTCACCGGCAAGTAGCCGAACTGACCATACTCTGGAAGCTGACGTGGCGGTGGACGTGGTGCAGGAGATCCAGGCGTTCAACCGGGGCCGCGAGGCCGAGCGTCTGCAGCTGAAATACCGCGCGATGCGCGAGAGCCCGTTCGCGTTTCTGCGCGGCAGCTGCCACCTCTTCTACCGGCGGCTGCCGCGCGGCGGTGTGTTCAGAGATGCGCCGAACGTCTGGGCCTGCGGCGACTTGCACCTGGAGAACTTCGGCAGCTACAAGGGCGACAACCGGCTGACCTATTTCGATGTCAACGACTTCGACGAGTCGGCCCTCGCTCCGATTAGTTGGGATCTGGTTCGCTTTCTCGCCAGCGTGAACGTTGCCGCGGCCAGCATGGCGATCAGCAGCGCCAACGCGCAGCGACTGTGTCGGGTCTTTGTCGACGCCTATGGCACGGCGCTGAGCACGGGCAAGGCCTATTGGATCGAGCGCGATACCGCCAGTGGCCTGGTGCGCACGCTGCTGGACGACCTGCGCAAGCGCGAGCGCGCGGACTTCATCGCGGGGCGCACCGTCGTCAAGGGCAAGCGGCGCTTGCTCCGAACCGATGGGAAGAAGGCCTTGCCGGCCTCGACGGCGCAGCGTGAACGCGTCGTCGAATTCATGCACGGGTTCGCGAAGCATGAGCCTGAACCGGGCTTCTACCGCGTGCTCGACGTGGCACGCCGGATCGCCGGCACCGGCAGCTTGGGGGTGGACCGCTACGTCATCCTGATCGAAGGCAAGGGCTCGCCCGACGGCAACTACCTGCTCGACCTGAAGCAGACGCTGCCGTCCTCGCTGTTGCCGCGCCTGCGGACGGAGCAACCGGCGTGGCCATCGGAGGCCGACCGCGTGGTTGCCGTGCAGCGGCGCGCGCAGGCGATGCCGGTTGCCTTTCTGCGGTCGGTGTCGTTTCGCGGCGCACCGTACGTGCTGCGCGCGTTGCAGCCCTCCGAAGACCGGATACGCCTGGACCAGACCGGCGGCGACATGAAGCAACTGGAGCCGCTGATCGCGACGATGGCCCGGATGGTCGCGTGGGCGCAATTGCGCAGTGCCGGGCGCGACGGCTCCGCGATCGCCGACGAGTTGATGGACTTCGGGCGCCGCAAGAAGTGGAAGGCGCCGTTGCTTGCCGCGGCGCAAGACTGCGCGATCCAGGTGCGCAAGGATGCGGCGGTATTCGATGCGGCGTACGACGACGGCGTGCTGGGTGCTTAGGGTGTCACGCCGGCCCTGTGCTCACGGCGCACCGCGTGCGAGTTGCCGCAGTGCCGAGCGGGCTTCGGTGCGCTCGGGTGTCGCCGCCGACAACTCGGTCAGCAGCGCACGGGCCGCGGGCACGTCGGTGCGCGCCAGCGCGGTCGCCATGCGCAGCAGCGGGTCGTAGGCGGGACGGAAGTCCGGGCTGGTGCGCAGCACGGCCAGCAAGGGCGCGTGCACCTGCGCCAGCATCTCTCTGGCGTCCGACGACGGTCGCACGTGTCGACCGGCTTCGATGAAGCGGGTGCGCGCCGCCCAGTACGCGACCAGGCGACCCGTCTGCGTGGGGTCGGTCGCCGCATCGACCACGTCGGTGGGCACCACCGAGAGCTCATGCAGCAGTGCCAGCAGCCGATCGCCGGGCAGCGAGTCGGGCATGTAGGTGATGCGTGGGGCCTGGTACGCGACGACGGGGTGATCGTCGGTGTTGGCCACGGCGTTGCCGGCGAAACGCGCCAGCGCCTTCGGGCCGGCGACGAAGCTGCCGAGCAAGGCGAACTCGTCGACGATTCCGAACGCGGCGGGGCGGTTGGGTCCGGCGGCCGTGCCGAGCCGACGCTGAACGCCGGCCAGGTCGAGGCGCCCCGTGCCGGCGTGCCCGACGAGGCCGAGGACCGGCGTCTCCAGGCTGTTGCTGGCCAGCAGGGCCGAGGCGTCCGGGTAAGCGGTCACGAACGACCGCACGATGCTGCGCAGCGTCGTCAGATCGAGCTGGTGCAAGGGCAGCCACTGGCAGAACACGCCACCCGACGCGAGCCGCTCGCGCACGGCCTGGAAGTGCTCGACGGTGTACAGCGACCCCGAGCCGCTGCGCGCCGGGTGGAAGTTGTCCGACACGATCACGTCGTAGCGCTGCGTGGTGGCCCGCACGTAGCGTCGGGCGTCGGCCGCGATCACCTGCAGGTGCTGGTGGGGTGCGCCGTCCGCGAACCCGCGCGTGAACCGTGTCGACGCGTCGATGACCTCGGGCAGCAGCTCCACGGCATCGACCTGCAGGGTGGGGTCGTCGGCGGCGGACGATGCGGTGACGCCGGTGCCCAGGCCGAGGAACAGCGCGCGATGCGGCGACGGGTGCAGCAGCACCGGCAACAGCGCCTGCCGCGCGTCGACCAAACGAGTCGCGCTGCTGCCTTCCTGCTGCCGGTTGTTGATGCGCAGCCGCGCGACACCGTCGGCGTCTTCGACCACGCTCACCGCGGCCATCACGCCTTCTTCGTAGCTGACGACGTGGCCGCCCTCGGGGACGTCGACGAAAGTCAGCGAAGGGGCCCACACGGCAAGCACCCCTGCCGCGCCGGCGGTCGCCCAGACGCTCGGCCTCGACCACGAGCGCGGCGTCGCGAGCCCCAGGTAGGCGGCAGCGATCAGCAGCAGCGTTGCCTTCGCGGCCAGCACCGGCGCCAGCCACACGCCGAAGAACAGCGGTGCCAGCGCCGCGCCGAGCGTGTTCACGCCGAGCGCGCGCCCGAAGCTGACGCCGGCCCGGTGCGCACGCGCACTGAGGTGGCTGAACAGCGCGCCCATCACGAGCGTGGGCAGTGCGAAGGCCGCCAGCGCCAGCGACGCTTCGGCAGCGATGGCCGCTGCCAGGCTGGCATCGGCGTGGTCCAGCAGCACGGCCTTGACCTGTTCAGCGGCCCAGAGGCTGGCACTGCCGAGCAGGCAGGCCGCGGCCAGCGCGCACAGCAATCGATCGCCCAAGCGGTCGGGGTCGCGCGACCGTGTTCCCCATCGCTGATACGCCGCCGCCCCGAGCGCGCTGCCGACGAGGTAGACCGCCAGCAGCATCGCGAAGGTGTAGACCGTGTCTTCGGTGACCTGGCTCAGCACCCGCACCACCAGCACCTCGTAGCCTATGCCCAGCAGGCCGGTGAACGTCAAGCGCGCCAGCGCGACACGCGCCGACCGCGGGTCGTGCGCGAAGGTCTGCGGCGCAGGCGCGGGTGCCGAGGGCTGCGGCAACACGACCAGCGCCGCCGCCGCGCACAGCAGGTTCAGCGCGACGCACAACCCGGCGGTGTGCGCCAGACCGAAGGCAGGCACCCACCAGAAGGCCGTGACGAGCACGCCGGCGACCGCCCCCGCGGTGTTGGCCGCATAGTGCGCGGCGATGGACCGTCCTTCGACGCCCGCTTGCGCCATCACGCGCTCCATCGCCGGCAAGGTCACGCCCATCGCGGCGGTGGCCGGCAGCAGCAGCACGAAGGTGGCGCTGAACGCCACCGTCCATTGCCACAGCGGGGTCGGCTGCGCGCCGATCAGGTCCAGCACCCAGCCGCTGAACGGCGCCATCCAAAAGATCAACAGCAGACCCCAGAGCCCGATCACCGCCTCGCAGGCCGCGTACCAGCGTCGCGGATGCGCGCTGCGCTCGATGCGCGCGCCCAGCGCGAGCGCACCGAGTGCGATGCCGCCGAAGAAGGCCGTCACCACCGCGAGCACCGCGGCGGCCTCGTGGCCCAGCCACAGCGCGCTCTGCTGCGTCCAGACGATCTGGTAGCCCAGCCCGGCGCAGCCCGACAGCGCCATCAGCGCGAGCGAGGCGGTGTGGCGCAGACGGCCGTGTGCGTCGGGGGTCATCCGCTGAACCGAATGCTGTAGCCCCAGGAATCCAGCCGCACCGGGATCGCGTTGAAGGCCAGCGTGATGCGCCGCGCGCCGGCGTTCGGCGGCACCGCGTGCATCAGGTAGCTGGGGAACAGCACGACGTCGCCGGGCTCGGGCGCGGGGCCTATCCACTTCTCGGCGTTGAACGGGCCGGCGACCATGCCGGGGTGGTCGTTCTTGAATGCGAAGTCGGTGCCGCCGGGCGACTTCATGAACACGGTGCGCGACGACGCATCGGTCGGCGTCAGGTACACCACGCCCGACACGAAACTGTTGGCGTGGTTGTGCATCGCCTGGTGGCCACCGGTCTCGAGCACGTTGACCCACATCTCCTTCAGCGACCAGCCCATGCGCTCGCCGAACAGGAGCGCGCCAAAGTCGGCGAGCTTGGGCGTGAGCAGCGTTGCCACGTCGACCAGCAGCGGGCTGTCGCTGGGCTTGAGCATCTCGGTGTGCGACAGGCGCGCCGACGCGTTGTTGTCTTGCACCGCCAAGGTACTGAAGTGCGCGACCAGTGCATCGACCAGCGGCCGGGGCAAGGTCGCCGGCGCGCGCAGAAACGGCGTCGGGAAGAGGCTGATGACTTCGTCCATGTGAAGGCTCTCGATGCGCCGTGCGCTACGCGAAGATGGCCGCGACGCGTAGCCACGACCAGTAGGCCGCGACCGAGCCGATGCCGTACAGCGCGGCCGTGCGCGCCAGCGTCAACTGCGGCCAGCGCGCGGCGACGCGCCACAGCGCCCAGGCTGCCGCGACCGTCATCAGCTGCCCGACCTCGACGCCGACGTTGAAGGTCAGCAGCGCGACCAGCAGGTGGTTGTCGGGCAGGCCGATCTCCTTCAATGCGCCGGCAAAGCCCAGGCCGTGGACGAGACCGAACAGGAATGCCACCAACGCCGGCCAGCGCCGCGCCAGCGTCTCGCGACGGTGCAGCGCCTCGGCGGCGACCAGCACGATGGACAGCGCGATGGTCGCTTCGACCGGCGGCGGCCGCAGCACCAGCCAGCCGAGCGCGCTGCTCGCCAGCGTGAGGCTGTGCGCGGCGGTGAACGCGGTGATGGTCCACAGCAGGCGGCGGTTGAAGCCGACCAGGAACAGCAGCCCGATCACGAACAGCAAATGGTCGATGCCGGTCAGGATGTGTTCGACGCCGAGCAGCCCGTAGGCCCGGGCGATCTCGCCCATGCCGCGGCGGTCGTCGGCCGAGCCGTAGAGCTGCACCGTCGGCTGGCCGGCGGTCAGCGTGTAGACGCGCGACTGGCCATCGAGCCAGAACACCTTCACCAGCGCCGCGGAGTAGCGCTTGCCGACGCCGTCGATGGACAGCGTGCCGCGCAGCCCGGCGTCGCCGCAGTGCAGCACGTTGGCCTCGGCGCGGCAGGCCTCGGGCCACACCGGCGTCAGGTCGTCGCTGGCCGCGCGCTTCTCGCTCGCGGTCCATTGCCATAAGAATTCGCCGCGCGCGGTTTCGCGCAGCTGCATCTCGGCCATGCTCATCTCGTGCGCGAACGCCGCGTTGCCGAGCAGCGCGAATCCCGCCATCAGCAGCGATCGAATCATCCGTGTCATGTCGCCGCGCCCTCGTTCTTGACGCGGTACTTCTTCGTCAGCGCGCGCACCGCGGCGCTGCGCTGCTCGGACAGCGTCGCGTCGGTCCAGTCCTGCAGCACGACGCCGCGCAAGGCCTCGAACGATGCCGGCTTGGGTGTCGTGACCGCGTCCAGCCGCATTGCGCGCCAGCCGTCGCGCGTGCGCTGGGCGCGCCACTCGCCCGGCGTCGCCTCTTCGAGCGCCTTCGCGAACTCGGGCCCGTAGCTCTGCACGAGGTTGGCGTGCGGCCGGCCCTTGAAGACGCGCAAGCCCGCCTTGGCATCGCCCGGCGTGCCGGTGTTCAAGGCGAGCACGAAGGCGCGCACCGCAGCCTCGGAGGCGTCATCGGCCAGCACCGCCTCCTGGAAGTCGAAGCGCGCCGGCTCGTCGTACTTGGCGCGGTGGGCCTCGAACCAGGTGCGCAGCAGCGCGTCGTCGAAGGCCGGCAGCTTGACGTTGGCGTCGATCACGCTGAGCGCCTTGAAGATCACGCGCTCGCGGATCGCGGTGTCGCCCTTGTCGACCTGCAGCGCCAGGCCTTCGCGGTACAGCACCTCGTTGTCGAGCCAGACGCCGCGCATTGCGCTCAGCTCGTCGGCGTTCGGGTCGCGGCCGCGCGTGGCCTTGAACAGCTGCCGCGCTTCGGTGTCGACCTCGGCGCCGACGACGATGGTGCTCGGGTCGTCGGCGCGGCCGACGAGCACGTGGTCGACCGCGAACAGCAGGCCGCCCAGCACGACGAAGTGCAGCAACGGCTCGCGCCACCAGGTCGATCGCGCCGCCGCGCGCGCCGTGCTTGAAAGAACATCGGGATGGGAAGTCGGGAGCGTGGTGGACATGGTGGGTTCAACAGGTCAATGGGAGGGTTCGAAACCGTGCCGCGCTCAAACGCGAACGGCGCCGCGCGTTGCCGCGCGGCGCCTCGGGCGTGGTGAACGCGCGATCGTCTGGCTTACTTGATGCCGGCCACCGTGGTCGAGCCCTGCACCTCGACGAAGATCGGGTTGCTGTAGAACCAGAGGTCGGACCAGGCCGCGACGTCGTAGGCCACGTACCTCACGCCGCCGACGACCGGCAGGTGCGACGGGCAGCCGTCGATCGCGTTGCCGGTGTAGGTGACGCCGGCGGCCGGCACGTTGCTGCCGACCGCGGTGCACGGGATGCGCAGCTTGCTCGTGTCGTTGGCGTTCGTGTACAGGTCGGCCAGCGGGTTGCCGCTCGCATCGGTTTCATACGGCACGGCCGGCGGCAGGTTGCTGCCGCGCAGCCGCACGTACTGCGACGCCGCCACCGCCGGGATGCGGTAGGTCATCTTCAGGAACGGTGTGTTGTCCACGCCCGAGTTGACCGTCGCCCACGGCGTCGTGCCGCTGCCGTTGAAGGTCTTGATGACGGCGGCGGTCGTGTTCTTCGCCGCCGCCGGCACCGCACCCAGGCCGACGGTCGTGCCGTCGTCGCGCAGCCAGCTGGTGTTGCTCGGCCACGCACCGGCGTAGTCGGCGCTGCCTGGCGTCTTGTAGCCGCTGACCATGCCGCGGACCAGGTCGATGTGGTCCAGCACCGGCATGTTCATCGGCTGGTTCACGCCGATCTGCGCCAGCGACGGGTTCGCGAAGGTGTAGGGTGAGTAGTTGCTGCCGGCCGGGTCGCGCACCACGACCGAGACCACGATCTCGGCACCCGGGCGCACGACGAGCTTCTCGCCCATGGTCGCGCAGCCGGCGATGTCGATGTCGGTGTTGTTGGTCGCGGCGGCCACCGCCACGGCTTCGACCGCGGCGTTGGTGCGCGCGGCAAGACCCGGGTAGGACGCGCAGGCCACGAAGGCCAGGCGGTCGATCAGCTGGCCGCTGGCGGTGAAGCTGTTGCCGGTGCGCAGGCCGTCGACGATGGCTTGTGGGCGCAGCTTGTCGCTGCCGTTGCGCACCATCACGAAGTCGCGGGCGTACTCGCCGGGATAGAAGTCTTGCGTCGAGCGGCGGTCGTCGGGGCCGAAGCTGCCGCGGTTGTGCCAGTCGGAGCTCGCGAAGTACCAGAAGTTGCGGCCCTCGCCGAGCAGCGCGTCCCACACGCCGCCGACCTGGCCGGCGTAGACCCCGGTGCCGCCGTAGGTCGTGCCGCCGACCGAGTCGGTCAGCACGCCGGCGATGTTGTTGCGCTTGACCTGGTATTCGCCACGGTTGGCCGAGGCGCCGTGGCCGGGCTGGCTCTCCATGCCGAAGGCGATCTTCGGGGCGGCGTTGTTGAAGTTGCGCAGGTGTTCGATGTTGAAGCCGTTGTTGCCGTCCGGGTTGAACGGGCCGGCGCGTTCCAGGTGGGCCGGCACGTAGTAACTGCCGTTGCCGTGGTTCTCGGCCATCCACTTCACGGCCTCGAGCGTCTTCAGGTGGCCCTTGGTGCCGGTGCCGGTGCCGCTGGCGGGGATGAGCTTTTGGGCGGTCGCGTTCCAGCTCGGGTCGGCGGCGTTCAGGCTGCCGGTGACGCTGCAGTTCCAGTTGTTGCCGATGGCCGAGCCGGTGACGTTGCCGCGGCTGGTGTCGCTGTCGCCGCGGTCGAAGCAGTACTCCCACTGCGCCAGCGCGGTGGCGTTGCCGAGCGCGGTGTAGCCGGCGCTGGTGGGCAGCGTGGCCGAGTCCAGCGACGTGGGCATCTGGCCGGTGATGACCGACATCGAGGTGTGCTCGTGGCCGGCGACGACCGACTCGACGCCGATGAACAGCGGCTGGTTCTTCGCGGCCGAGAGGTACTCGAGCAGCGGGTACTGAAACTCCTGGATCGACTGCCAGCGCCACATGTTGCCGTTGCCGCCCACACCACCGCTGTCGCCCTTGATGGCGGCCGCGCCGATGCTGTTGGCCCAGGTCGTGGTCGGGCCGGTGCCCGCCGTGTACGGGTAGGCCGGCGTGCTCAGCGTCGCGTCCTCGACCAGCGTGCAGTTGCGGTTGCCGTTGCCGCCGTGGCCGGCTTGCACGAACCAGTCCAGGCCCCAGGGCGTGTCGTTCTTGTCGGTCGCCTTCTTCACCAGCTTCTGCATCGAGATCGAACCGTCCGAGCAGGTCGTGTGGTTGTGGAAGTCGCCGGTCACGTACTTGCCCGGCGTCTTGCCGGCCGCTGTGGCGGTGGTGGGGGCGATCGAGACCGAGGCCGAGCCGATCGCCGCGAACGCTGCGAGGGCCACGTCGCGCTTGCTGAACTTGAACCGCATGAAGGCTTCTCCTGCTTGTTATGAATGCAGTGCAGGCTATGCAGCGCTCTTGACCGTGGCGTGACAGAACCGTGCAAGTGCGACGCAAAGGCCACCCCGATTCAGGGGGTGGGTGCGTCACGCGCCTGTCTTGAACGGCTGCCTAGACTCGCCGCGCACCACCCAAAGGCCAGGTCGAAGGCGACCGGCCGCAGCCCATTCCAAGGAGAAGCATTCATGAAGTTCGTTCGCACCCTGACCGCCGCCGCGGCGCTGCTGGCCGCCGCGCCGGCGTTCGCCGACAACACGCTGATCGATTTCGAAGGCGTGACCAGCTTCGCGTCGGTGGCCGACTACTACAACGGCGGCACCGACAGCGCCGGCGCATCGGGCAGCGACCTCGGCGTGTCGTTCACTGGCGCCGCGCTGGCGCTCAGCAACGACGAACTCGGTCCGTATTTCTCGAACGCGCCGACCCCTGGCACCGTGATGTTCGCGACCGACTCGAGCGCGGTGATGAACTACGCCCACGGCTTCATGAACGAGGTCTCGTTCTACTACTCGGCGCTGAACGCGGCGCTCGACGTCGTGACGATCTACAGCGGCCTGAACGGCACCGGCAACGTGCTGGGTTCGTTCAGCCTGAGCAGCAACGCGCAGCTCGGCGGCTGCAGCGACTCGGCCTTCTGCAACTGGCAGCGCATCGCGCTGACCTTTGCCGGCACCGGCCAGTCGATCAGCTTCGGCGGCGAGGCCGGCAACGTGGCCTACGACAACATCACCGTCACAGCAGTGCCCGAGCCCGGCACCTACGCGCTGATGGCGCTGGGCCTGGCCGGCGTGATGGTGGCTGTGCGCCGCCAGCGCAAGGCCTGACGACTCTGCGCTGCGCCGTGGGATGCCACGGCGCGGCGCGGGTCAATTGAAGCGCATGTAATCGACGCTGAGGTCGGTGGCGATGCTGCCGCCCCTCTCGAACACCAGCGTCAGCGGGTAGGTTCGCGCGATCTCGAGCGGGTGCTTCAGCCCGACCAGGCGCACAAAGGTGCCGCGCTCGCTGAGCAGCGTTTCGCGGCCTTCGGGGATGGGGAAGTCCACGTTCGGGCCTGCACCGATGCCACCCAGTTCGGCGCGCTCGGCCATCGGCGTCGTCACGTCGATCAAGCGGTCGGCCAAGGTCACCTCGTCGAACTTCATCGAGACCACGGCGATGCTGGCGCCTTCTACCGAGGCGTGGGTCCACGGGTGCGTGATGCGCAGGTGGGTCGTGAAGAACTCGCACGCGCGCGCGGCCGGCAACACCGACACGAGCCCGAGGGCCAGGCCGGCTTGCAGCATGCCGCGTCGGCGGTGGATTCGACTCATGGTTCAGCCTCCAGATCAGGAATGCACGCTCGACGGCAAGCGTGAATGCAGGCTAGCCGGACGAAGTGAATCGCTGATGACAAGACCGATCGCCGCGTCGGCCCGACCTCAGAAGTTCGCGATCAGCGACAAGCGCAGGCTGCGCGGCTCGACCGGGTGGAAGTGGATGTCGCTCACGCCCGCTGCCGGCTCGCCCGCCAGGCGCGACGCGTAGTAGTAGTCGATGTCGCTGCCCCGGCGGTCGAACAGGTTGAACACATCGAGCGCGAGCTTCACGTTCGCGTTGAGCTTGTAGCCCGCGCGCAGGTAGGCCAGCGTCGTCGCCTTCGAGCGCACGCTGTTGTCCTCGACCAGCGCGCGCGGGCCGAAGTAGCGCAGCTGGAACTGGCCGAACCACGGGCCCAGATCGGTGACGGTCGCGCCCAGCGACACCACGGTCTGGATCGCACCGGGGATGTGGTCGCCGAGGGTCGGGTCGCTGGGGTCGGGTTCGGTGAAGCGTGCGCGCGAGACCGCCACGTCGCCGTCCAGCAGCAGCCACGGGGCGGCGATGTAGTGGTTGTTCCACTCGATGCCGACGCGCTTGCTCGCGCGGCTCGGTTCGGTCTCGCCGGCGTCGCCGACGAAGACCAGCTCAGAGCCCAGCTTCAGCGCCCACAGCGACAGCGAGCTCTGCAGCCCCGGAATGATCTCGGTGCGCAGGCCCAGCTCGGCACCCTTCGATCGCACCAGCGGGTCGACCGGTGCGATCGTCGCGCCCGTCGGGTCTTTCGCCGCCACCGTCGCGGTCGTGCCGCGCGCGTCGTTGCTGTGGAACCCGGCGCCGGCGTTGGCGAAGAACTCGGTCTGGCGCCAGGGCCCGAAGATCAGCGACAGCTTGGGCGACGCGATGCTGGCACTCTTGCTGCCGCTGTTCGCGGCGATCGAGCTGTTCACGTCGAAGTCGAAGCGATCGACGCGCGCACCGACGATGCTGCGCAGCCACGGCGTCCATTGCGTCGCGTTCTCGGCATAGAGGCCGACGCTGGTCTCGCGCACCGTGCTCTCTTGCGTCGTCGCGATGCGCCGGCGCGCGACCGTGGCGTAGAGGCCGACCGGGTCGAGCCGGTCGTGGCGCAGCTGCAGCCCCACGGTGGTGGTGCTCTCATGGCCCGCCAGCGGCAGGTTCCAGCTGCGGCTCGTGGCCAGGCCGAACACGCGGCGCTGCTCGGCCTGCTCGAACTGGTCGCCGTTGACCGGGTCGTCGAGGAAGAAGGTGAAGTTCGAGAACAGGTTCAGCCGGGACTGGATCGCGTAGGCGTTGAACTTGAAGCTGCCGTCGCCGAGCTGGCGCTCGGTCTCGAACGACAGGCTGGCGCGGGATGTGCTGCCGCCGTCGGTCGGGTCGATCGCGCCGAAGCGGTCGACCAGACCTTGGTCGACGGCGCGCTGCGGGATCTGGTCGGTCGCGTTCCAGCCGGCCGAGTAGCCCATGGCCGTGATGGCCGAGCGGTTGCCCACCTCGCCAAAGGAATAGCGCAGCACGCCGTTGACGCGGTGGAACTTCTCGGGGTTGTCCCACGGGCCGTCGTTGTGCGCGGTCTCGATCGCGTAGAGCAGGTCGCCTGCGCCCGCGCCGCTCCCGACGCGGCTGCTGTCGGCCAGCAGCGCGCGGCCGTAGCCGTGCTCGCCCAGCGTCAGCGAGGCGAGGCCGCGCGGCAGCGTGTCGAACAAGCCGATGTGGGCCGCACCGGCGGACGAGAAGTCGCCTTCGTCGGCGAAATACGGGCCCTTCTTGTAGCTGATGCGGTTGACGAGTTCGGGGATCAGCCAGTTCAGGTCGCTGTAGCCCTGGCCGTGCGCATGCGTCGGCATGTTGACCGGCATGCCGGCGACGAAGCTCGCGAAGTCGGTGCCGTGGTCGAGGTTGAAGCCGCGCAGAAAGTACTGGTTCGCCTTGCCGTCGCCGCTGTGCTGCGTGACGATCACGCCGGGCACGAACTCCAGCACCTCGGCCGGGCGCAAGGTCGGCCGGCTGGCGATCAGCGTGGCGGTCACGCTGCCCTGGCTGGCGGCGTTCGAGGTGCCCACCGCGTTGTCGTAGTTGCCCAGTACGGTGACGGGCGCGAGTTGTGCCGCGGGCGTGGTCTGGGCACCGGCGTTGCCGAAGGCGCTCGCGAGCGCAAGACACAGCGGGAGGCGTCGAAAAGATAGGGGGCTCAAGCGTCTTCCTTGGGGGATCGAGGCGGTGCGACGCGCACGCCTTCTGGTCATACGTGGGCCGTGAGGTCACGGATGCACCAGAATTCTATTTTCTTCATACCGCGTGACGGCCCCGCGGCAAGCTCTCTTCGAGATCAGGCCGATTTCATGGTGTTGTCAAATCCCGGCGGTAGGCTGCGACTGCTTTCATCCGGCGACGCAATGGCGCAGACCGCGAGACCGATGCGCGGCGCGCGAACAACAGCAAGAACAGCGCCTCGCAAAACCGCGGATCGCCATTGGTTGCCGGGCTGAAGGCGCCACCTGTCGTCGCGAACAAAGGTTTACCCCTTGGCCGGCCTGTCGTCACCGAGCTGTCATGCGGGGCGTGCACGCTCGTGAGTCTGAGCGAGGAGCCTGCAATGAACACCCTTCCCACCCCCATGCAGACGAGCATTGCGGTCCAGTGGCTGGCGAGCCGCGAAGCGACGACCGACCGCGTGAAGCGGGTCCTGCTGAGCCATGTCGATGGACACCGCAACGTGATCGAGCTCGAGAGCTTCGCGCGTGCGATGGGCCTCGAGCCCGACGCGCTCGAGAAGTTGCGGCACCAAGGGCTGATCGATTCATTGAACTGAAGCCACGCGCTGGGCGACGCGTCTGCGGTGCCGACCGCGAGCTCGCTGAGCTTGGTCGGCAACAAGGTCAAGTCGTGGGCGGGCTCCCCTTCGCGAGCCGTTCGAGTTCAGGTTTCGCGAGCGCTCGCGACTGCGCGACGCGGGCGGCGAGCCAACCGAGCGCGAACCACGCCGCGGGGTCGGAGGCGACCAGCGCCTGGTAGCGGTCGCGGGCCACGAACAGGTCGTTGAGTTCGCCCATGCGGTCCTGAATCGCGGTCAGGAGCTTCAGGTAGCGCTCGACCTGGCGGCGTCGCAGCACAGGCGCGAAGAACTCAACGGCGTAGCGCTGGCGCTTGATGCGCTTGCGCAGCGCGTGCAGACCGGCGTCGTCGAGCGCGTCGAACGCGCGCTCGGCGGCGACGATGTGCCGGTGCCAGCGCGCCAGACGCCGTTCGGCCTGGTGATGGAATGCCGGCGCGTCGTCCGGGGCCGGCGCTTCTTCGACCTGCGCGGCAAGCGGCTCGGCCAGGCTCGCACGCCAGGCGATCCAGCCGAGCAGCGTGCGCTGGGTGGCGTCGGCAGAGACCGCCGCCACCGGGTCGGGACCGGCCGAACTGGCCGACAGCGTCAGCGCCGGTGCGCCCTGCCGGGCGAGTTCGGCCATCACGCCGGTGGCCAGCACGTCCCGGTCGCGCGACAAGCCCAGCGTGGTGAACAGCGCACGCAAGCCGTCGACCAGATCGGCCGGTGGCGATGGCGCCCATCCCCGGAAGCTGCGCAAGGCGCTGCGAAGCCGGCGGACGCCCACGCGCAGCTGGTGCACGTGCTCGACGCGCAGCGCCGGATCGCCGTGGATCACCGCGATCGCATTGCGGGTCATGTGCGCGAGGCACTCGTCGACGACGGCACCCAGCGCTTCGGTGGCCGTGGCCATGTCTGCATAGCGGGGCGGGTTCGCCTTGCGCACCGGCGGGAACGGCGAGCCCTCGGCGAGCCGGCCGCCGCGCTCCGCCTTGCTGCGCGGGTCGTAGACCAGCCCGAACCGATGACGCCAGCGCTCGACCAGCGCCAGCATCGCCGTGGCCGACCCCGAGACCAGCTCGAACTCGACTTCGTGTATCCGCTGCGTCGCCCCTTCCGCTGACAGCTGTCCCTTGTCGAACGCGACCTCGACGACGGCGCCACGGGTGCGGACCCGCCGCGCCATGCGCCGCACGTCGGTCTGGAAGCGCACGCCGAGGGCGACGCCGTCCGCCTCGGCCTGCTGCAGCACGGCGATCAGCTGATCGCCGACGGCCGTGCCGGCGTGCTCGGACGCGTCGTGCGTGGCGTCCGGTCGCACGACCTCGTGCTCGAAGCGCTGCAGGGCGTTCGTGCCGCCGGCCTTGAGCGCCTGCACCCAGCGTCGGTCTTCGCGGCGCAGGCGCCACGCGATGCCGTGCTGGGCCAGGCGCCGGTCCGCGGTGTCGAGGTACATCGCCGCGAGCGCGCGGCGTTCGAGCGTCGCCGAGCCTCGCGCGATCTCGGCCGCGAGCGCGGCACGCGCCGCGTCGGGGACGAGGAACTTCAGTTCGATTTCGGTCAGAGTCTTCACGTTGGCGCTTGCCGCCCGCCGGTCGGGCGAGGCGTGTGACACCAATCTAACCGACCTGCCGCCCGTCGCCGGTGAGCAAGGTCTGGGTGACAAACGAGCTGCCGCGTCGCTGCGCCGCGCTGAACCCGATTTGGAACCCGCCGACGTCCTCGCTCGGACGGCGCTCGAATTCGGAGAGGATGTGGTCCCGCGTCGCAGGGCGCTCCATGCGCGCCAGGACCGTGAACACGTAGCGGCCGGCCAGGTAGCCGGCCAGGCTGATCTGCGCGGGCTTCTCGTCGAACTGGGCCTTCAGCGATGCGCGGTAGTCGCGAACCGACGGCAGCGAGCTGCTCTGCGGATTGGGAACGACCTGCGTGAGGATCAGCGGAACGGCGCGCCCGGTGCCCATCTGCACCAGGGTGCCGACGTCGATGTCGGCCAGGCTGACAACGTACTTCTGCAGCTTGCGTGCGGACAGCCCGTCGGCGAACAGCGAGAGCTCGATGGTGCCGCCCAGGAACAGCAGAAGCACCGGCGAGTTCGTGGGCAACCGGCTCGCCAGCGCGGTCGCGTCGTCGCCGGCTTGAGGCACGTAGGTGACCGGCCTGAGCTTGAGCTGCTGCGCCGCCGCCTCGACGCCGAGGCGCAGTGTCGAGAACTCGTGCGGGCTCGAATAGACGATGCCGATGTCCGCGATGCCGAGAGACTCCAGGCTCTTCAGTGCAAAGCGGATCTGGGTTTCGCGCGACGCGAACACCGGGACCACGTCGCGGTCGCCGTCGAAGCGGCTGTCGGACATCCACGGCGCGAGGTGGGCGACGGCCAGGCCTTCGGCGCGCGCCGCCTGGATGCTGTCGAGCGCGATGCGTTCGCCGGCGGTGCCCATCAGGCCGCACAGCGACGTGTCCTTGCGGATGGCGTCCATCACGCCCTTCAAGGAGCCCGCCGTGCCGTCGCTCTGGAACGGGACGAGCTGGATCCGCTTGCGGCTGGTTCGATTGAAGTCGTTGGCGGCGAGCCTGACGCCGGTCGAATAGTCGCGCGAGACTTCCTGCTGGTCCTGCGAGGCGTCCAGCAATTGAGCGAGTCGAATGGGCTCGCCCGTGTTGCGCGCGGGGGCCGGGTTCTGCGCGAACGCGCGCAGTGCAGGGGCGGCGAGCGCGAAGCCCATGGCGCTCAGGACGAGGTGGCGGCGAAGGCGATTCGGTGAACAGGGTGGGGACGACGGCATGGGACGTGGGCGATCTTTTCGGTGAAGGGCTGGCGGCCCTCGTGAGGTCGCCGGTTCCATCGATCATGAGTCAAGCGTGTGACAAGCGTTGCAGCGGTGGCGCCGCGTCGCGCGCCATTGCCGTGCGAGAGCCCTTGTTGTAAAAGTTGGGCCGCTTGATCTTGGAAGGGGCGCAGCATGGACCGGTACATGGGCGGGTGCTTGTGCGGCAACGTTCGATTCGTGGCCTAGGCCGCGCGAAGAGGGCCGTGTTCCATGTATGCGATCAAAGCGGCGGTCAGTGATCCCAGCGCAAGCTCTTGGACCTTCCAAGCGCAGAAGACCATGTACGGCGGAAAGCGCGCCAGCAAGGGCGACCGCATCTTCGTCTTCGCCAGCGAAAACGAGGGCGGCTCCGGCCTGGTTGCCTGCGGCACCGTGTCGCAGGTCGAGCCCACGCCACGGACGCCAGGCATCGCGCGCCAAACGCCGCGCATCAGCATCACCGTCGACCGCATCGGCCCGGCGCGGCGCAGGCTGGGTCGAGGCGAGCTCAAGCCTTTCGATGATTGGGATGACGGGCGCCCCGAGACCGAGCTCAACTTCAAGCTGTACCGTCAGGCCACGGACAAGATCGTCGGTCTCTCGGAAGCAACCGCCGCGTTTCTAGGCGGCTTCTTCTAGCCGGCCCGCGAGCCGCTGAGCGCTGCGCGGCCGGATTCTGATTCGTTCACGCCATCGCTGGCACGGCCCCACGGTCGCCGCCGAGCTTGAACACGCTCACGACCTCGGCAAGATTGGCGGCCTGCTGTTTCAGGCTGTCGGCGGCGGCGGCGCTCTCTTCCACCAACGCTGCGTTCTGCTGCGTCACCTGGTCGAGCTGGGTGACGGCGTTGCCGATCTGATCGATGCCCTGCGTCTGCTCGGCGCTGGCCGAGCTGATCTCGCCGATGAGGTCTGTGACGCGTTTGACCTGGCTGACGATGTCGTCCATCGACTTGCCCGCGGCATCGACGAGCTTGGAGCCGGCTTCGACCCGCTCGACGCTCTCGCCGATGAGCGTCTTGATCTCCTTGGCCGCTTGCGCGGAGCGTTGCGCGAGGCTGCGCACCTCGCTCGCCACCACGGCGAAGCCGCGGCCCTGCTCGCCGGCGCGCGCCGCTTCGACCGCGGCGTTGAGCGCCAGGATGTTGGTCTGGAACGCGATGCCGTCGATCACGCCGATGATGTCGCCGATCTTGCGGGAACTGGCGCTGATTTCCTGCATCGTGCCGACCACGCGGCCGACGGCCACGCCGCCATGGGTGGCGGCCTCGCTGGCGCTGCTGGCCAGCTCGTTGGCCTGCAAGGCGGTGTCGGAGTTGTGTTTGACCGTGGTCGTCAGTTCCTCCATCGAGGCGGCGGTCTGCTGGAGGTTGGCGGCTTGTTCTTCGGTGCGCTGCGACAGGTCCGCGTTGCCGATCGCGATTTGGGCCGAGCCGGTGGCGATGGAGTCGCTGCTGTGACGAACGCTGCCGACGATGCCGACCAGGCTTTCGTTCATCGCCTTCAGCGCGCTGAGCAACTGCCCGGTTTCGTCGGTGCCGACCACGTCGATGCGCGAGGTCAGATCGCCCGCGGCAACGGTCTGCGCCACCTTGACCGCCTGGTTGATCGGGCCGGTGATCGAACGGGTGATGAGCCATGCGGCCCACAGACCGAAGAGCACGGCGATGCCGGACAAGACGAACATGGCGACCCGTGCGGTATCAAACGCACGCTCGGCGGCGCGCGCTGCGTCGTTGCTCAGCGTGTCTTCGAGTTCGGCCATCTCCCCCAGCGCGGCCAGCCAGGCTTTCTGGACCGGCTTTGCCTGCTTCATGAGAACCTCGGTGGCCTCGTCATTCTTGTTGAGCAGGCCCAACTCGACGACCTTGTTGTTCAGCGGGCGCGTGGCCGTCTGCAGTTCCTTGATCTTGGCAAAGAGCTCCTTCTCTTTCGCGGTGGTGCCGGGGAGTGTCGAGAGCATCTTGCCCAGCGCTTCTTCGGCCTCGTTGTAGCGGGCACGCGATTTCTGCAGTTCGTCGTTCACGACCTGCATGTCCGCCACCTCGTTCAACAGGACGATCTCGCGTGCGGCGCTCGCGACCTGGTTGACGGCAATGCGCATCGCAACCGCCAGCTTCTCTTTCTGGTTGTTGACGTTGACGATCTCCTCGAGCCGGTCCTCCACCTGCCCCATGCGGCTGATGCCCATGCCGGCGATGACCACCAAAAGCAGCAGCACCAGGCCGAAGGCCAAGCCAAGACGCAGGCTGATTTTCATGTTTCTGGAGAAATTCACGGGACTACACCTTCCGTTCGTTGTAAGGCACAAAGGGCAGCGTGCCCTCGCAACTCACGGTTTCGGTCGCACGAAACAGAACTTGAACAGACGTCGTGCCAAGAAAGGGTGCACTGTGAGGTGCGTCAACGCGGCGCGGCACCCCGCATGAACATTTCAACGCCGCGGGCGGCCATCTGGCGGATCTCCTTGAGCGTCAAAGGAGGGGGGTCTCTTTGATAGAGCCTCATGTCGGTTTCTGCCATCACCAAAGCCGTGAAATGCGCCGCGGTCACCTTGGGGTCGGAACGGCGAAGTTCGCCGCGATCCATCGCCGCCGCCATCAGCTCGGCGATCGCCGCCATGGCTGCGGCGGGGCCTGAGTCGTAGAACAGCTGCCCCACTTCCGAGCGACCGGCTTCGGCCACAACCATCCGGTACACGGCGCGCGCGCTCTCGTCGTGGGTCAGCACGTTGAGCATGCGCTCGCCGAACTTCTTCAGCCGTGCCTCCAGCGCGGGCTGTCCCTTGACCGCATCGACGGCGAGTTCTTGGGTCGCCTCCAACAGATGGCCGGTCGCAACCGCCTTGACGACCGCGACGAAGAGTTCCTCCTTGGAGCGGAAGTACCCGTACAGCGTGGCCTTCGAGCCGCCGAAGCGCTTCGCCAGCTCATTCATCGACGCACGCTCGTAGCCCATTTCCTTGAACAGCTCGGTGGCTGCTTCGACGATGGCATTGCGTCGCGTCTCTGTTCTCACCTTCATCGAGACTCCTCAAAAGAAGACCCCACTGTACATTTTTCTTGACGGCTTGCCGGGCGTTCATATAATAAACCGTACGGAGCGGTTCAGCTTCGCGTGGCTCGGCAAACCTGGACAGTCAAATGCGTACTTCAAATCTTCCCCGTCGGACGGCCGCCTTGGCCCTTTGCGTCGCCCTGGCGGCGTGCTCCGCACTCCAGCCGGTTCCGTATTCAGGGGTCGCATCGTCATCGAAGATGCGCGTGAACCAGCGCGACACCACCGGGCGCATGCCTTATGAGTACAAGGCAGACATCAACTGGGCCAAGTACACGGCGGTCATCGTCGACCCCGTCGTCGTCTACAACGGCACCGACAACCACTTCGAGAAGATCTCGGACGAGGACAAGGAGAACCTCGCCAAGTACATGCAGGTGGAGTTCACCGACAAGTTGAGCAGGCGCTTCAGAAATGCGGTCGTGCCGGGCAATGACGCCATGCGCATCAAGCTCACGCTCACCGGCGCAAAGGCCAACACGAATGTGCTGAACACGGTCATGCACTTCGACCTGCTGGGCGGGCCGTACAACGCCGTGCAGGCGGTTCGCGACAAGGAAGGAATGCTGTCCGGATCGGTGAGCTTTGCCGTCGAGATCTATGACTCGTCGACGAATGCGCTGCTGGGGGCCTATGTGGCGAAGCAGTATCCGAACGCCTGGAACCTCCCGGCCGGGATGGGCTCGATGGCGGCCGCCGAAGTGGGGATCCAAAAGGGCGCGGATCAGCTGGTCGCCTATCTGCGATGAACTGCGGCGATGCAGCTTGATCGGAAGATGACAGCCGTCAGCGAGCTGGCGCGAACCGTCGACGCGTCGAGGCGAACACCGCGTGCATGGGGCATCGCGCTTGGCGTGCTCGCGGCCTCTGCTGCCCTGGGGCTGCTCTACCTCGGCCGCTCGATCCTCGTGCCGGTGACCTTGGCGGTCTTGCTGTGTTTTGCGATCAGTCCGCTGGTTCGCAAGCTGCGCATGTTCGGCCTGGGTCACGTCGCCTCTGTGCTGGGGGCCGTGGCCGCCACCGTGCTCGTCATCTCGCTGCTGGCCGGCCTGATCGGCATGCATGCTGTGCAGATGGCCGCCAGCCTTCCCGCCTATCAGGCAACGTTCGAGCGGAACCTGCGCTCGCTGCGGATACTGGCGCTGTCGCCCATGGACAAGACCTGGGATGCGGCTGAACGACTGCTCAACCCGGCCCTCGCGAGCCGCGCCGATGTCGGCGTGCCGACGACCGGACCGACGCTCCCATCGGCAAGTGAGCGACCGGTCCCGGTTGAACTCCTGCAAGCCAAGCCCGCGCCGATGGAGCGTCTGCATCGATTGCTGTCCTGGGTCTGGGGGCCGATCGGCAGCGCCGGCATCGTCGTCGTCGTGTTCATCTTCCTGCTGCTGGAAAGGGAGTCCCTGCGAGACAGGTTCATTCGACTCATCGGCGGCGGCGATCTCAGTGCGACGACCTCGGCCATCAACGATGCCGGTGAAAGACTGTCACGCTATCTGGCGCGTCAGCTCGCCGTCAACATCGGCTTCGGGCTGGTGATCTGGGCAGCGCTCGTCGCCTCGGGCTTGCCGGAGGCGGCGCTCGTCGCCACGATCACGGCGGTGCTGCGCTTCGTGCCCTACGTCGGCGTGCTGGTGGCGGCCGTCTTCGCCATGCTGCTCGCTCTGGGCGCTGCCGACGGCTGGACCCTCGTGTTGCTGACCGGTGCGGTCTTCCTGACGGTCGACCTGATCACGTCGCATGTCATCGAGCCGCGCGTCTACGGTCAGGCGACGGGGCTGTCGCCGCTCTCCATCGTGCTGGCCACGCTGTTCTGGGGCTGGCTCTGGGGCCCTGTGGGCGTCATCATCGCGACCCCGTTGACCCTGTGCCTTGCGGTGGCCGGTCGCCATGCCGAGTCTCTCGGGTTCCTCGATATCGTGCTCGGCGACGGGCCGGCGTTGACGATGGCGCAGAAGTTTTACCAGCGGGCCTTGTCCGGTGATTCGGACGAGATCATCACCGGGGCACGCGACTATCTGAGGCGTTGGTCGCTCGCGACGTACTGCGACAGTGTGCTGGTGCCTGCACTCCAACTCAGTCGCGCCGACTTCGTGAAGGGCCAGATCACGCAGCGGCAGCAGGCCGAACTCCGAGGCGCGATCGTGCAGGTGGTCGAGGCACTCGACGGCGCCAAGCGCGATCATCCATCGACCCAGAAGCGAATGACCGTGCTCGAGGAAGCCAGCTCGGGGCGCTTGCTGCGGCGAAACCGGATGCTCCGCCAGGGCTCGGCCGCGCAGGGGCAATCAGGCGACGAGTCCGTCGTCCTGTGCGTGGGCATGGGTGGGCCGGGTGATGACCTCGCCGCCGAGATTCTGGTTCGAATCCTGCGCGGCCTGCACCTGGATGCACGTGACTTGACGGCGGAGGATCTGGAGACGTTGCGCTTTTCGCGCCATCGCGCGTCGGGCGTGGGGGCGGTTTGCCTGGTGACCATGACGGGAGGCCTTGACCCGGGCAGCGGCGTCCGCCTCGCCCGTGAATTGCGCTCCGAAGCCCCTGGCGCCCAAATGCTCGGGCTCTTGCTGCCGGGACTCTACGACGCAAGCGACTACGCGGAGCTCGGCGAGTCGGTGGACCGCGTTGTCAGTTCATACGAGCAAGTCGTGTTCGAACTGCAAGCCCGAGTCGCGCCTGCTCCCTCGACGCCCGAGGCTGAAGCCGGAGCCGGCCGCGTGCCCATCGACCCGACCGACCGGGTGACGCCCTGAATTTCCATCCATCAAGTCGCTCATCACCATGGAGTATTCGATGACCCATCCCATCAGCTTCCGCCTCGCCTGCGTCGCCGCAGCGTTCTGCACGACCGTCGTTGCGCACGCCGACAGCTTCACCTCGACATCGTCGGCGTCCAGTGCCGGGTCGGCGTCGAGCGGCAGCGTGTCCGACTCGCTGCGCGGTTCGAGCAACAGCTCGACGGGCGACGCCAAGACCGCCGACGCCGACTACCGCATCATCGAGGTCGCCAAGGCGCCCGATCGCGCCGGCATCGCGCGCATCACCCTGCAGGCCGACGATCCGGCGCAGCGCATCGTGCTCGACCTGCCGCGGGCCATTGTCGACAAGCAAGGCCTTGCTCGCGGCGACGTCGTGCGCACGCGAAAGCACGTCTACGGCTACGAATTTGCACGCGGCGACACCCGTGAGGCGTTCTACCTGGTGCTCGCCGACGATTGGCACGGCGAACTCGCTGCGCGGCCGGTGCACCTGTGAGATGGGGCACGACGCTTGTCTGCGTCGCGACATTGGCTTGCGGAGCGGCCCACGCACAGTCGGGTTCGCTCGGCCGCACGGGCTCATCGGCCTTCTGTGACCGAACACAGCCGCTCACGGCCGGCCAGCAAGATCGGTTGCTGCGCTTTGCCGCCGCGGTCCATGGGGAGCTCGACGCGGGCGGTCATGGCGACGCGGCGCTGATCAGTCGCTCGGGACTCGATCTCTCGCGCTTTCGCATCCGTTACTCTCATGCCGCCGTCGCGTGGCGCGGCGAGACCGGTGCGTGGTCGGCGCGGCAGCTCTACTACGCGTGCGACGAAGGCCGGCCGCGAATCTACGACCAGGGCGTGGCCGGTTTCGCGATGGGCACCGACGACCCTGGGCTCGGCTACGTCTCCATCGTCTGGCTTCCGGACGATGCCACGCAGTCGCTGCGGCGTGCGTCGCTGGACGCATCGCGTGCACTGAACCTCGTGGCCACGAGCTACAGCGCCAACGCCTATGCGTTCAGCCTGCGTCACCAGAACTGCAATCAGTGGGTGGTGGAGATGCTCGCGGTCGCCTGGGGCGACCTGGCGGACGGCCGCGACTTGCGAGCGCGCGCGCAGGCCTGGCTGCGCGAGGCGCGCTACGCGCCCGAACCGGTGGATGTTGGCTCGCACGCGCTGATGTTCGCGTCGATGTTCGTGCCGTTCCTCCACCTCGACGATCATCCCGAAGACGATCAGTTCGCGATGAGGCTGCAGATCAGCTTGCCCTCGACGGTTGAAGCCTTTGTGCGCGATCGCCAGCCCCGCAGCGAGCGGGTTGAACTTTGTCACGACGGGCATCAGGTCGTCGTGCACCGTGGTTGGACGCCGATCGCCGACGGCTGCAAGCCGGGCGAGGGCGATCGCGTCATTCCACTCGACTGATCGATCGCTGCCGAGGGCTTGCCGGCGGCCGCCGGTCAGCGCGTCGCGCCACCGCGCCGACGAGAAACATCTCGACGGCGCGGCCGGTCATCGAGCGAATCTGTTGAAGCGTCAACGGCGCGGGTGCCGACTCGAGCAAACGCGAGCGATTCTCCGCCGTCACGAGCGCCATGAGCTGACACGCGGCCAGGTGCGGATCGCCGGGCGGCAGCTCGCCTTCTCGTTGCGCCTGCAAGAGCAGGCCCGACAAGAGTTCGACGCAATCGGCCGGACCCGATTCGTAGAACAGCCGGCCAGTTTCGGAGTGACCGGCCTCGGCGATCGCCATGCGATGGACCGCCAGCGCGCATTCCGAGCTGGACAGGCAAAGCATGCGCACGCCAAAACGGACCAGCAGCGACTTGAGCGTGAAGGGCTTCTTCATTTGGACACCTTAAAAGTAGACCGACATGTACGTTTTTCTTGACAACGCGCAAGCCTCGATCAAAACTATACCGTACTGATCGGTTTTGATTTTGAAATCAAGGAGATGGCATGAAGGGTTTCAAGGGTTTGTGGGCAGCAGGGGCGGCGCGGACGCACCTCCGGCGGGCGGTTTTCGGCGCGGCACTGAGCCTCGGCGCGGCGTTCGGAGCCCAGGCAGACGAGACAGGGTCGCCGTTCAAGTTCGTAATCGGGCAAGGCGTGACCTACGGCGGCGACTCGTTGATCAAGGTCCCGTTCAGCGACGGCTCCGAGCGCGTGTTCAAGGCGGGTGGTCTGGCGCAGTTCTATGGCGGCGGCGAGTACCGCCTGGGCGACAGGATCGCGCTCCAGGCCACCGTCGGCTACCACCTCAACTACGCCAAAGCGAGTTCCGACGGCAGCGTGCGCTTCACCCGCATCCCGGTCGACGTGCTGGCCCTGTATTCGCTCACCGACAACATCCGCGTGGGCGGTGGCGCCCAGCTCGTGAGCCACCCGGAATTGAAGGGCAGCGGCCTGGCCAGCAACGTGAGCCAGAAGTACGACTCCACCGTCGGAGCCATCGTCGAAGGCGAGTACCTGTTCACGCCGCACATCGGCCTGAAGTTGCGCTACGTCTCCGAGAAGTTCAAGCCGAGCAACGGGGGGCCGAGCGTCGATGGCAGCCACACAGGCTTGCTGTTCAGCTACTACTTCTGAAGCGCGGAAAACGGCCACGCCCGCGCCCGACAGGGCGCGGATGCTCAGTCGAAGCTCAACAAGACCTTCATGGCCTGCGTGCGGTCGCCGGCGAGCGCGAAAGCCCGCGCCGAATCGCGGTACGACAAGGTCGCCGAGATCAAGGGTTTGACGTCGACCAGCCCCTTGTTGAGCAGCTCGACCGCGACGGCGAACTCTTCGTGAAAACGGAACGCGCCACGCAAGTCGAACTCTTTCGCGACGATGGTGTTGATGGGCAGCTTCATCTCGCCGCCCAGCCCGAGCTGAACGATGATGCCGCGCGGGCGCAGCGCGTTGAAGGCACCGGTCAGCGCGTGCTCGTTGCCGCTGGCTTCGAAGAGCACGTCGAAATAACCCTTGTCGGCCGTGTAGCGGTCGAGCGCACCGGGCTGCTCGGCCATGTTGAGGGCCTCGTCGGCGCCGACCTGCAGCACCTTGCGCAGCGGATGCGGCATCACGTCGGTGGCGACGATCTCGGTTGCACCGGCACGCCGGGCTGCGATGACAACCAGCGCACCGATCGGCCCGCAACCGGTGACCAGCACGCGTTTGCCCAGCAGCGGCCCGGCGCGGCGCACCGCGTGCAGCGCGACCGACAAGGGCTCGGCCATCGAGCCTTCGCCATCGCTGACGCTGTCTGCCAGCTTGTGGGCCTGGTGCGTCTCGACGACGAGCTGCTGGCGGAACGCGCCCTGCACGTGCGGGTTGCGCATCGCGCTGCCGTAGTAGCGCATGTCCAGGCAATGGTTCTGCAGGCCTTGCTGGCAGAAGCGGCACAGGCCGCAGGGCCGGCTCGGGCTCACCGCGATGCGGTCGCCGGCGGCGAAGCCGCTGACAGAAGAACCTACCGCTTCGATGATGCCGGCGACTTCATGGCCGAGCACCATCGGCTCCTGGATGCGCACGGTGCCGAAGCCGCCGTGGCGGTAGTAGTGCAGGTCCGACCCACAGATGCCACCGCAGCGCACACGCACCTGCAATTGGGCCGGACCGAGTTCGGGCGTGACGATTTGCTCGACGCGCAAGTCGCCGGGCGCGTGAATGACGAGGGCTTCCATCAGACGGATCTCCAAGAGTTCTTCAGAGCGTGGCGGTCACGCCGCCATCGACATAGAGGATGTGGCCGTTGACGAAGTTGGACGCGTCGCTGGCCAGGAACACGGCCGCACCGACCAGGTCCTGCACGTCGCCCCAGCGGCGCGAGGGCGTGCGCCCGACCAGCCAGCGCGTGAACTCGGCGTCGTTGACCAGCGCCTCGGTCAGCTCGGTCTTGAAATAGCCCGGGCCGAGGCCGTTGACCTGGATGTTGTAGGGGCCCCAGTCGATCGCCATGCCCTTGGTGAGCATCTTCACCGCGCCCTTGCTCGCGGTGTAGGGCGCGATGTTCGGGCGGCCGAGCTCGCTCTGCACCGAGCAGATGTTGACGATCTTGCCGCGACGGCGATCGATCATGTGGCGCGCGACCGCCTGGCCGACCAGGAACACGCTGTCGACGTTGGTCTTCATCAGCTCGTGCCAGTGCGCCTCGTCGAATTGTTCGAGCGGCGCGCGGCGCTGCATGCCGGCGTTGTTGAAGAGGATGTCGATGGGGCCTACCTCGGCCTCGATCCGGCCGACGCCTTCGACGACCGCGGCGCCGTCGGTCACGTCGAAGGCCACGCTGAGCACGAAGGCGCCTTCGGCGCGCAAACGATCTGCGGCCTGCTCGAGCTTCTGCGCATTGCGCGCGTTCAGGATCACGCGCGCGCCGGCGCCGGCCAGCCCGCGCGCCAGTGCGTAGCCGATGCCGGCGCTGGAGCCGGTGACGAGTGCGGTCCGGCCGGTGAGATCGAAGCTTTTGAGGGCGGAAGGAGTCATGTCGTTGATCACGAGGTGGTCATTGAGATGCGGCCGAGCCAGGTCAGCACGCTTCCGAGTTGCGCACGACGCGGTTCATTCGCGTCGACACGCAGCACGTCGGGTTCGCCGAGCGGTGATTCGAGCGCTTCGAACTGGCTGCGAACCAGGCTGGGCGGAAACAGGTGGGCCGGACGCTCGGCAACGCGTGCGTGCGCGGTGTCCGGGGCGATGTCGAGAAACACGATGCGCAGATCCGGAACCGCTTGTCGAAGTCGCTCGCGGTACATGCGCTTCAGGGCCGAGCAGGTCAGGACGGCACCGCCATCGCGGTGCGCGAGCAGCGCCGCCAAGGTGGCTAGCCAGGGCAGGCGGTCGGCATCACCCAGCGCGATGCCGCGGCGCATCTTGTCCCGGTTGGCGGGGGGGTGGTGATCGTCGCCTTCGATCGAGGCAACCCCGAGCAGGTGGGCCAGTTGCGCCGCGAGCGTCGATTTGCCGGAGCCGGCGACGCCCATCACCAGGATGCGCGGGTCGTTCATGCAGACTGGCGACGCAGCGCCTCGGGATTCACCGGCGTCGGCGGCCGACCGGCGTTCGGGCTCTGGCCCAGCGCAGCGATGAGGTTGTCGACCGTCAACGCGGCCATCGCACGGCGGGTGTGCACCGATGCGCTGCCGATGTGCGGCGTCAGCACGATGTTGGGCAGATCGAGCAGGGCCGGGTTCAGCTTCGGCTCGTTCTCGTAGACGTCGAGGCCGGCCGCGGCAATCGTCCCGGCCCGCAACGCGGCGGCCAGCGCCGCGTCGTCGACGATGCCGCCGCGCGCGATGTTGGTCAGCGTCGCGGTCGGCTTCATCTGCGCGAGCTCGGCCGCGCCGATCGCGTGGTGCGACGCGGGCGCGTAGGGCAGCACCAGCACCAGGTGATCCGACTCTTTCAGCAAGGTCGCCTTGTCGACCCAGCGAGCGCGCGACTCGGCCTCGAGCGTCAGGGCGAGCTGCGAGCGGTTGTGATAGACCACGCGCATGCCGAAGCCGAGCGCACCACGGCGCGCGATGGCCTGGCCGATGCGGCCCATGCCGAGGATGCCCAGCGTCGCACCGTGCACGTCGCCGCCGACGAACTGGTCGTGGATGCCGGTCTTGCCCCATTCGCCGCAGCGCAGAAAGCGCTCGGACTCGGACAGCCGCCGTGCGGTGGCCATCATCAGCGCGAAGCCGAGATCGGCCGTGGTCTCGGTCAGCACGTCGGGCGTGTTGGTGACGAGCACGCCGCGCGCGGTGCAGGCCGCGACATCGACGTTGTTGTAGCCGACGCCGACATTGCACACCGCCCGCAGTTGCGGACAGGCGTCGAGCAGGTTCGCGTCGACGCGCTCGCTGCCGGTGCTCATCACGCCCCGCTTGCCTTGCAGGCGCGCGATCAGTTCGGCCGGGCTCCAGACCGTGTCGGCCGGGTTGTCGCTCACATCGAAGTGTTCGCGCAGGCGGTCGGCGATGTCGGGAAAGGTCGCGCGGGTGACGAGGACGGCGGGTCGCATCGAAGGTTCCGGGTGGGTGGGTTCAGTTGTTGCAGCGCGCTTCCAGTGCATCGATGAAGGCGCGGCTCCAGCGGCCTTCCTTCATGGCGCGCATCGTCTCCGCTTCGGCCTCGAGCACGCCGCGCGCCTTGTCGATCAGCGCCAGGGCGTCGTCCTGCGGGATCGACAGCAAGCCGTCCTGGTCGCCGACGATGATGTCGCCCGGGTTGACCACCATGCCGCCGATCGAGACGGTCACGTTGATCTCGCCCGGGCCGTCCTTGTACGGGCCGCGGTGCGTGACGCCGCGGGCGTAGACCGGGAACTCGCGTTCGCGGATCTCAGCCACGTCGCGGATCGCGCCGTCGACGACCACGCCCTGCAGCCCGATGTGGGCGGCGTAGAACGACAGGATGCCGCCGACGGCCGCGTTGAGCAGGTCGCCGCCGCCGTCGATCACCAGCACGTCGCCGGGTCGGCAGAACTCGAGCGCGCGCAGGTAGGTCAGGTTGTCGCCGGCGCGCGAGCGCGCGGTGACGGCGGTGCCGGCCATCGTCTGCTTGACCGGCCGGTGGTAGGGCTGCAGGCCCACCGTGCCGATGTTGCGGTGCATGTTGTCGCTGATCGCGGAAAGGGGAAGCTCGCGCAGCGCGGCGAGGACTTTCGAATCGGCCTGGGTTGCCGACGGGTTCTTGCGGATGGCCTTGTAGGTGCTCATGGTTCGTCTTGTCTCGTTCGCTGGGTTCAATGCAGTTCGGCCACGGCGCGGGCGATGCGCTGGCAGCCTTCTTCGAGGATCTCGATCGAGGTGGCGATCGACAGGCGGAAGTACGGCGACAGGCCGTAGGCCGTGCCGGCCACCACGGCCACGCCGACGCTGTCCAGCAGGTACATCACGACGTCGCCGTCCTGTTCCAGCAGCTTGCCCTCGGGCGTGTGCTTGCCGATCAGGCCGGCACAGCCGATGTAGAGGTAGAACGCGCCGTCGGGCACGCGGCAGCTCAGGCCGGGGATCGCGTTGATGCGCGCCAGCGTCGCGTCGCGCCGCTGCTTGTAGATGGCCACGCTCTCGCCGACGAAGCTCTGGTCGCCGTTGAGCGCGGCCGCGGCGGCGGCCTGGCTGATCGAGCAGCAGTTGCCGG